>Ga0208362_1000006_pt1 | contig 84256 bp, 118 predicted proteins | sample LakMenEpi13Oct10_FD_150693 | JGI IMG/M metagenome (GOLD analysis project Ga0208362, IMG submission 150693) | Freshwater microbial communities from Lake Mendota, WI - 13OCT2010 deep hole epilimnion (SPAdes) | ecosystem: Environmental > Aquatic > Freshwater > Lake > Epilimnion/Euphotic zone ... | reverse complement strand
CTCAGCAACAAGTTTTTGGAATGGGATTGTGCCAGCAGCAAGTGGTTACACAATATATCAAAACAAAGCAGCAAATGGACCGAGCATCAGAACTGCTGCAAACGACTCGGCTTTAGTTAGTATTTTACAGAGTATGGGCTCGACAGGTTCGACAGCCGCAAACGTTTTGGATTGGGCTTCACAACAATCAAGCATAATGGTTGCTAATATTGATTATCCAAGTATTAGAATGACAACCCAAATTCCCTACCAGACCATGTTATTAGATGCGGGTTATGTTTCTTCATATCCGAGACAAGGAACAACATGGAGAGATTTGGGCGGATTTAATCAAAATGGGACTTTGGTAAATGGACCGACATTTAGCTCCGTAGATGGAGGGAGTATTGTTTTTGATGGAACAAATGACTCAGTAACATTATCAACAACCCCTTTGAAACTTGGAACCGGTGCTTGGTCATTATCTTGTTGGTGGAAGGCAAATGGTACTCAAGCCGACTTCTCATCGATTATGAGTCTCAATTTCGTTGCTAGTAATATCTCACAAGGTTCTTGGGCCTTCAAAGTCAAAAATGCTACCGCTCAAAACGTGTTTTCATTTTCATACGCTTCTGCACTAAACACCATTGTTGATGTTACAAGTTCTGCTGCGTGTAATGATGGAAACTGGCACAATCTCGTAATTACAAGGAGCGGTACGTCCTGTATAATGTATATGGATGCGGTTAGCGTGGGAACCTTTACATTACCGAATAACTTCAATTTGACAGGGACTGCTAATGCAAACTTAGGATTTACTCCAAGAGATAATGCTTATATAAAAGGTAATGTTGCATTTTGTTCTATTAATGGTTTTGCTTTGACTGCGGAACAGGTGACCTCAAACTTTAACGCCCTCAAGGGTAGGTTCGGATTATAAAAATCAAATTTTATGTATAACGAGAGGAAATTTATGATATTTAATGTTTCAGAGTTAGGAAATATTGATTTCACACAAGTACAAGAAACATCCGTTGAAACTGTTAGAGTTTCTGTGGATGGAACTAAAACGTTTGTAAAGTGGGATGGAGAGGATATACCTACGTCTGTAAACTCTTTAACAACGAAAGAAGGCCCTTATACCTATTCAGAGATTTTAGAAATACTTGCCACTCTAGAATGGACTGACCCTCTTTCATATAACCAATAGTATATTAATCATCATGAATTTGAATGAAAACATATCACGAGTAAAATAATTGATGGGTCTAACAATACAAATCTTTTTAAATTATAACAAGGTAAATGAAAATTTTAATTACCGAAACACAAAAAACTTGGTTATTAAGAAGGCTGGGAGAAATCGATGATTATGTTGATTTGGCTTTGAGACGTGTTGACCCACACGACTATACATTTCATGATTATATCGAAGAGATTGCTTGGCAAGTTGCGGATGAGTATGGAAATTTAAAGAAAGATGATATAGAAACAATTTTGGATTATGTTCGTGAGAAATATTGGAAAATAATAGAATTACGTTATTTGAAACAAAACGATTAAATGAATTCAGAAGGTATAATTCTCATATTTATTTAAGATGAGATACATCATAACAGAATCACAATTAAAAAGGATAATCGAGCAAGACGATTGGGTGAGAAAGGCTGCATCAGGACCACAAAAGTGTGGTAAAGACGCCAAATGGTGCGGTGATAATGAAGGTTCAAGTGACGGTGGGAAAGTTCGTAGAGAAAAAACCATGAGTCCGAGACAACAAGAAAAATATAACGAAACTGAATATTGGAATAATCAACTTCTTGGGGATGTAACTGGGTTACCTGATTATTCTCAAAGAGTTGATGTAATTAAAAATCAAATAGGGTCTTTGTCCGGAAAATTATCAATGGATGATAGAATCAAACTTGTTATCAATTTAACTAACAAATTGAACAAACCCTCACCATGGTGGTTTACTAACGCGGTGAAAAAAATGGTACAACCGAAGGGTGAAAAATTTACTGATAGTGATATTATAAAACTTGTGAATATGAAAGGTGGATTCGATGCATTCAAAAAGTATTATCTGTCGGATGTGATAATCTGATATTTATTTTCAACCACCCTAACATGAAATATTTTATTACAGAGTCACAATTAAAGGTTTTACTTGAACAAAATCCATCAGTGAACTCTAATCAATCACAAAGATGTGATGAATGGAAAAATAAAACGTTTGTTCAGGGAGATGGTGTAAATACTCCAAAAATCACTATAACAAAAACACCAAAACTAATTGAAGGTTTGTATGAAGGACCTGATAAAGGTGGATGTATACAAAGAGCAAGTAAGAATGATTACGATTCTCCTCATCAACTTGCGGGAATCACAGTATTTTATGAGGCGGCCCCCTATCTAAAAGAGCTTTATAAAAATGGGATTTTTGTAAAACCGGACATGGATAATATTTCCATGGAAAGAATAAGAAACAAAAAATTCAAAATATCAATTCCATTATTACCTACCACCGAAGATAAGGCGGTCACGAGTATAAATGAAAGAGGTGGTATGGGACACGAAGGAGATTTAACTGAAATTGATAACATTTTCAACAACCCCGACCACATTTACGTAACGAAAAAAAGATTGCAAGAAGGTGATATGACTGAAACGTTTGTAAGTTTCAGAAATATTAAAAATTTTCCCATCAAAACAACACAACAAAAAGCCGATAGATTTGCCTCAGAGAAAACAAAATTTGAGCCGTAAATAAAAACAAAGTATTTAATTTATGGAATACATTTTGACAGAGACACAATTACTTAGTATAATTGAAAACAATTCACCTGAAAAGGATAATACTGTGAAAATAACGGGTAAAATTTTAGACCCTACCAACATGACTCCCGATGAAAAAGAGGAGTTTAAATTGAAGGAAAAGGTGGTTTTAGACAAGTCTGAGTTGGAGTATCCAATAGTTTTAGTTCAACTCAAAGATGGTAAGTATATTATCTTTGATGTAAATCATGGTATCGATTTAGATTCGTAATTCTATGGAGGGATTCGAAAGATTTTTGGAAATGTTGAATTTAGTTTACTATGTGGACTATTCTACTATGGGTATAAATAACAAGGGTATACCTTGGTGTTGTATAAAAGTTTCAGTTTATCAAGATAAAAAGCCTCAGTATTTACAACATCATTGTTATGAAAAAAATGGTAAGTTTGCAATATATTCCGAAGGAAACCAAGAGATGGGAGTAAACGAGGGTAAATTGAAAATTTGGGGTGATGACCTAGCTGTGGACAATTATTTTGAAAAATTAGCAAGAACTTTAGCAAAAGAACATTTCTATGATATCAACGAAGAATAAAAAAATTATAGAAGGTTTAATATCTCGTAATAGAGAAGATAATTTTACTTTCACTGAAGAAGACTTGTTGAGGGTATATAGGGCAACAGGTATACCAGAAAGTAAATTTTTTATAGATTATTATTTGAGAGGAATTGAAAATCTAACCAACAGAACTATCCACATAATCTAATTTTTTCTGATATATTTATTTTATTATGAAATATATCATTACAGAAGAACAACTAAAAAGTTTATCTGAGCAAAAAATACCCAGGTCCCTCAGGAGACGATTGACGGAAGATAATCTAAGAAAACACGTTGAAAGGGCGATAGAAGATGAAGGGGAGGATTTTTGTGAAATTTACGACGATGGTTTTGAATTTGCAGATGAAGTAATTTCCAACGCGGTTGAGTCCTTTTTACAAGACGAGGAAAACGTTTCAGACTTAGATTTCAACATTGACAACGAAATTGATTATATGTTAAAAGATGTAATTAAAGAAATGTTCAGTGAGGAAATTTTTGACAGATACGTTGAGGTCTGTGGAAATGAATGGATGTCCTAATTTATCATCATGAAATTTTATATATCAGATTATCAATATAAGGTTCTTACTGAAATTTCAAGAACAAGTGGACATTATCACTCACAACCAATATATGAACTTATAGACTATTTCGATAATTCTCTTACACGCAAACAGAAAATAAAAATTTTTAAAGAATTTACTTCAAAGGTTTTTGGAGATGTTGAAAAACTACCTAAATCTAACATTCTAAATTTTTATTCATACCCCTATACAAGTAGTGCGGAACTTCCAGAACAATTTTTAAAAAAAGATTTTTTATCTGGTTTTGCGTTTTATGTTGCAAAAAATTATTTTAATCTTAAATCTGGAGTACAATTGGATTATATCGAAGAAAATGATGAAGGTTTAATAACATATTATTTTTTTGATTCAGGATTGAAGATATTCATAGGTAAAATTGCAACAAAACCCAATGATGAATTTTCAGGTGTATCTTTGAGAGTTTCATTATCAACCGCAGACGATGAGTTGATTGGGACAGGATATGGAACAAAAATGTACTTGAGTATTATAGATGACATTGACTACCTTTCGTCGGATTATACTCTTTTCACAGGTGCCTACAGAATATGGAAACACACTTTACCAAAATATGTAAATGTTTGGGGAGTAACGGAAAAAGAGATGGGTGCAGAATTTAAAAAAATAGAACCGTCAGATAAGAAAGAAGTTAGAAAATATGATTATTTTGTGGCCTCAACCCATTCAGAACTCAGATAAATTTTTTTAAAATTATTCCTATGGAACTTTTTAACGAGTTTTTTGTGTCGTTTGAAGTTGTAATAGGACCAAAAATTGTTTTTATTTCCAAAAGTAAAATTGGTAATATAATTTTGTTTCCCTCACAAAAGAACATTTTTGTTAAAGAGCCCTCACATTGTTTCATTTATGATAACGGAGATATAGAACTGTCTGAAGCAATACAAAAATTTTCTCTATACACAGATACACCAATTGTAGAAATCAAAAGTCTTTGTAATTCAATATGGTCTGAAGAAATAGGATTTGAAGAACTATTTATTGAAAACAATCAAACATCCAAAAAATTATGGACCAAACATATCAGATTTTGAGAACTATGATTGAACGTTTAATAATCCCACAATACCCGTCAGTCCGAATTCATAAAATAGATAGTTACAAACTTACAAATAACACAGAATATGATGTCTATATTTCAACTAAAAATAAGTTACCTATAGAGGACCAAATGAGGATAGATAGTGAGGTTAAAAATTTTTTTAAAATGGCTGGACTTGACAAAATTGGTCAGAACAAAACTCAAAAAGATACTATTTTAGTTTGGTTCAAAACACCACGTGCTAAAGAATGGTCTTTCCATGGGTCACCAGATTACAAACATCATTAAACGTAGTTCAGTTTTGTTCTATTTTTTTTATATTTTGGGTAATGCACAATACTTTCCCTAAGTTTTCAGATTTCCCTGAAATTTCCATGAAGTTCAATTTGAACTTTTATATAATGCCTTGGCATGGTTCTCATTCTTTGAGACTGAACAATCATCTTTTTCCATGGTCATTGTCAGAACAAGAGGCAAATATTTTGTATGATTGTATTATAAAATATAATTTGAAATCCGGTTTTGAAATTGCAACCGCTTTTGGAATTTCGTCGACATTCATGGGCTTAGCATTAAAAGAAACTAATGGAAAACTTGTCACAATGGATGCTTATATTGAAGAGCTTTTTAACAGTGAAACCGAAATTAAAAATTATGGGGTAAATGATGAAAATACATACGAGAATGCCGATGGTTATAAAATGGCAAGTAAATTGATAGAATATTTCAAAATAAAAGAATTCGTAAACTTGAAAATTGGGTGGTCTCCAACTGATACAGGAAGAGTAATAGAAGAGGTTCATGGGTCAAATAAGTTAGATTTCGCCTTTATTGACGGAGGACATAGTGCGGAACAAATACAATATGATACAGAAGCAATAATGGAGTATCTTGATGAAGATTGTGTTTTATTTTATCATGACCATTTTTCTTTAGCGGGAGAAACAATAATTTATTTAAATAAAAATAAGTTTAAATTCATGGAGAATTTCCGCACAAAGTTTAATTTGTGTATGTATGGTAGAGGAAAATTTTTAAATTCATAAATTATGGACGGAGAAGAATATTTGTTTTTTTATCCTGGTGCCATTTATACAAACAATGGACAAAATGATTGTGTGATGCATGTTGGTGAAAAAAAGTTGATGGAGTTCATGGCAAGTTTAGCTTGTGTAAATGGTGGTGATATTTTGGAAATAGGTTTTGGATTAAACTTGTCTGCGGATGAAGTTCAAAATAAAAGTTCAGTTACATCCCACACAATTATTGAGGTTCACCCTGAAATTTACGAGAGGGCTCTTTATTGGAAAAAAGACAAGAAAAATGTTGAAGTTTTATTGGGGGATTGGTATGAAATCTTACCCTTAAAGAATAAAATTTTTGACGGTATCATTCACGACACTCATAACGATAGAAACATTCCAAATTTCCTTGATATAGTAAAACCAAATTGTAAAGAAGGTACAATTGTGGTTTTTTTTGAGAACCAAGCCAATGACCTTAGATTACGTGAAATAAAGTATGATATGGACCCAAATGATGTAGAGGTTCTACCATACAGAGATAGTTTTAGAAACAACAATTACACACTGAAATACTCCGTATTCAATGGAATTCAATTTGTTCCGATACCTATTTTTTAAATATTATTTTTTTAAATGATTAAATTCCAAAGTTATAAGGGAATCTTTAGGAATATTTGCTTGGTACCAATGGAATCTTGGACCTATGAAACCTCTCAAGTCCGATAACAACTTTCTTCTTATGGATTCCTCAACTTTTTCTCTTGTCACATTTGGGATTTCCCCTTTCAAATAATTTTCAGGAGTAAGTATACTTTTACCATGTAAAGTTTTAACAACGTCATAAATATCAATAACTATCGTTGCTTTATCACCTTCCGTTTTTATTGAATTTATTTTAAATTTTGCTCTGAAATTTGGTGCTTGATTTTCATTTTGACGCCAATACCAATCTTTATGTTGTGCAGATGATATCCTTTTAGATTGAAATTCTTTTTCTTTAGATTTCAATCTTTCGATTTTACTGTTCATTATCTCATCGTGAGTTGCACCAGATTTTAATCTCTTCATTTCTGGCTCATCCAAAACATATACAGTTTCACCCAAATCTTCATTCCAAGACCTTTCCACGGGATTTGCATTACTCATTTGTCTACCCGTTGACGAGGAATATCTATTTAAATTTTCGTACCAAATTCCATTTTTAAAAATATAGATTGGGTACCAACCATATGATGTAACTTCGTAATATCCAACACCCTTTGGGTCTGTCTTCCATATACCTTCCAAATTCGAACCACGGAAGGGTAGTTGTGCAACAGTAAATAAGTTCGACTTTGTGTTAGGAGTCCACTTTTGTCTATTTGTTTTTCTTGGGTCAATAAAATTTTCTTTTGTGAGACCAGAATAATCTCCATCTTTTCGAAAATTTAAAAGATAGGATTCCAAAACAAAAAGAGAGTATTCCTCGGAAATACCCATCAAAGTGAGGGTTTTTTTTATAAATTGTAATAAATCTTCCCTATTTCTTCCTTTTTTCTTGTATGCTTGAATATACTTGAAAAGTTTGAAAATCACCGTTTCAGGAACCTTATCATATATGTTCTCGAATAAAAACTCAAATTGACTTTCAGTCAGTCTAAACTTCATAATTGATAAATATACCTGAGGTTTATATTTATTATTTATGAAAACATTTGATGATTTACAAAAAGATAGAGGAATAATCAAAGACCTTTTTTCTAAATTTACAAATGGTGAAATCGACGATTTCGATTTCATAGTAGACTTCCTATCAAGAGGAAAACCAAAAGTAACTTTTTTGTTAGGCGTTCCGGCTATGATTAAAAGAAAATATAACATGAAATTTGATGAAATTATCGAAAAGCATCTTAGGAATATGAGGTTTGTTCTCTCTACTTTGGGTTATGGAGATATTTTGAAAAAACCAATAGATTTCCAAATATTATGAGTCTTTTAAAAAGTAATATAAGATTATTGATTGAGACAGTCTCGTTAGAGGATTTGGATTATGATGACATACATGATATTATCAATGTTTTTTTTAGAAGTTGGTTACAAGAGAAAAAACCAGAGATAAATCAAAAAAGATTTGCAATTACTTACCTTCAAAGAAGGTATTTCAATGAATTTCTGAAAGATATAGGTTTACTTGATTCAGGTGACCAAGATGAATACGATTTTGATAAAAAAGATATACTTAGACATCTACTCAGTTTAGGTCGTATAGAATTACCTCTATATCACGAACACGAAACTAAATTCTTGGAGACATATAGAAAAAATTTTGAATTTCTTGTTAAAAGATTGGATTTACCAAAATTTGTAAAATTAGAATTTACCGAACCAAAACCATTTGAGTTAGAATGTAGTGTTGAGGTTGATTTCGAGAGTTGGATTAAATCCAACGAGACATTCCCAACAAGATTTTCGTTGGATAGAGACATAGAGAGACTTTTACAGAATTATATGGGTATTGAGGTTGGAGAATCTAGATTTGGAGGTATTCAAATTTCAGTCCAAGAATATGACTATGTCGGATACAATAATTGGGTTAAAAATATATTTCCTAAAATAAAAAAAGAAATTAAACAAATCCCTAAATTAGCTAACGTTCGTGCTATTCGGGGTAAAATTGAAAATAATAGGAAATTTATTATCGGTGTGTCTTTCGTGTCTTTCAGCCCCTACGGATATCTGAGCATTGACCACAAAAAAGAGATAAGAGAAATTTGGAAAAATCATGGGTATTCAGAAGATAAATTAGGTTTCTCATAAACTTTATTATTTCAAAAAAAAGTGTTACTTTTGAAAAAAAAACATATGTATATTGACTACGAATCACCAAAAACAGTTTCTAAAACTGTAATGTTTAACGGAGAAACCGAAGACGGAAAAAAGTTCACAATCAACGCTAATTGGAATGATTGGGATGACTGGAATGTAACTACAGATGAGATTTCTTGGGATGATGAAGAAGGGAATGAAGATGAAATTCAAGAAATTATCCACGAATTCTTGAATGAAATGAATGGATAGGTCAAACGATGTATTTATTGAAAAAAACATCATGGCTAGAACAAAAAAGTTTTTCAAACCTACGAGAAGTAAAAAATCAGGAAGAAAAACAAACAAAAGAATCGCAGCTAATAATCAAATATTAAAAAAGTACCTCGGATAAAATCCGAGGTTTTTTTATTCCTACGGGTATTTATATTGTGATTTTACGCGAAACAATAAGAAGAATATTGTTGGAGGATTTAGCTTCACAATTACAACAATTAAAGGACAAATATGTTGGTGATGGTAAACCCATGACTGAAAAGGATTTTGAAAAAATCTTAGAGGTTGCGGCAAATAAATTTTATATAATTGCTTGGCTCGCTAAAAGAGTAGGTACCGGCATGATTAAAGCCGAGGATATATACAAGTACAAAGAATATTTCGACATATTCGAAAAAAACAAAAAGAAATTTACTCACAAGGATATAAATCTTTATAAAACTGCAGAGGACCTTCAAAAATTTTTAGATGAAGTTTTCAATGTTCGTGAAGGTGATTTAACTTTTACAGAAATTCAAGGTAAAGACAATTTTGTAAGTAAAAATGATATCGAAAAATTAGAAAATACAGGAGGAATAAAATATTTGGGGATATATGACAATGGAAATTTTCAATATCAAGTTTTTCAAATTTTTCGAGTAGGGAAAGAAGTTTGGAAACAATACAGAGACATTCTAGGTAGATGTAAAGGAAGAAACAGAGGAGCTAAAATTGATATTTGTACGATAGGTCAATATCATTACTTTAGAGAATATCTGACCGACCCAAGAGGTTCAAGTTATTTTTTGTTGTTTAATTTAGACGACTCAAGGTCACCATACCAATTGCACTACGAGTCCGGTCAATTCATGGACAAAAACGATAGAGAAAGACACAACATAAAACAATTAAAATTTTTCGAATGGGTCGGCGATATGGTTCCAAAATATAGTATTGAAAATCCTAAATTTCCTGGTAATTTCGAAATACCTGTGAAGGGTAAGGGCACCCTCGATGACAGAGGACGTAAACAAGGTTTATGGAAAGAATTTGATAGGGGTAGACTTGATGCTATAAGAACTTATGTAAATAGTGTTGTTCGTGGTCCTTATGTAGAATATTTTGATGAAAAAAAAATACAAGAAAAAGGATTTATTGGTCCGAATGACAGATTAGATGGTGAATTTGAATCTTACCATCCAAATGGAGAAGTACACAAAAAAGGAAAATATAAACTCGGGGAGAGAGTTGGGGTTTGGATTATGGGAGATGAAGACGGTGTATATAGAATGATTGATTATGACAATAATCCAATTGAGGTAACCGGTTTTACTTCAACAGGAAAAGTTAGATATGTGAGTACTGCAAGAAGGCAAGATAATGAAAGATGGAGACCAAATCCAGCTTACGGAAAAACTATATTTTTCAACCCTTCAGGAAGTGTAAATGCAATAGGTACGCTAGGTGTTGATAATTCACAACTGGGTGAGTGGACATACTATTTTGCTGATGGTAGTATCAAATCACAAGGTAAATTTTTAAGAGGAATGCGCGAAGGTGAGTGGACTGATGTTTTGAAAGGTAAAGATGGTAAAAAATACATATTTGTTGCGAATTTTCGGAGAAATATACCTAATGAAAAAATAAAAATATATGATGAAAAGGGTAATTTTTTGAAAAAGAAGAATGCTTTTGATTTGAAAAGTAGATATTGGAATGATATGTCCCCTGATTTAGAATCTTTCAGACTTTACTAATTTTTTCTTCTGAGAGATATATTTATATAAAAAATCGATTATGAAAAGTACTTTTTTTGTTAGTGAAGAAGAAAAAATGAGAATATTAGAAATGCATTCTCCAAAAAGAACTATTGTTGAACAAGTTTTAATGCCCACAGTACCTGATATCAAAAGAGGTGAAACAATAAATCTTTATGATGAAACTAATAAATTAGATAAAAGATTTGTGATTTCTAAAGTTGTACAGGATTTGAATGGTGTTGTAAGAATAGATGTCAAATCTTCACAAACTTCATTAGGTGGTAAATCTCAAAAACAAGAAGTTAAAGTTTCTTACAAATGTGCAGATGAACATTTGGAAACAGACATAGAGAAAGAAGTTGAAGGTGCAAAAGAAGGAGACGCTCCTCAAGTTATAAAATACAAATCTGATTCTTTTGTTAAAAGACTCAGAAAAAAATTCTGTATGAAAAATTCGAAAGACGAATGGGTACCTAAAGCAGATTTTGCTAGTACTGGTGTTGAACCTTCTGATATGGTTTAAAAAATCAAATAATTTATATAAAACCCTCTCAAACGAGAGGGTTTTTTGTTTATTGCCCTATTTATCAATATGAGTCGTACAATAGGAAGTATTTTTTTTAGTGAAAATGAAATTATTATCAAATACGACGTAGGTTACTCAAAAATATTTAAAATCAAAAATTCACCAAAGTATCAAGTTGGAACTGAGTGGATTGATTTCAACGGGTCGAGATTTTTTCTTTGTGAAGATGAATAATTGTTGTTTTTATCAAAACAAAAACTTATTCTTATCAAAAATAATATATGTCAAAAATTAAAATTTCACTAGACCGAGGTGATATGGTATGTGAGTTATATGATAACGAAACCCCTATCACAGTAAAAAATTTCTTAGATTTAATTTCCAAAAACTTCTACGACGGACTAAGTTTTCACAGGGTAATTCCTGGATTTGTTTGTCAAGGAGGATGTCCTCGTGGAGACGGTACCGGTGGACCTGGATACACAATTTCATGTGAAGTAAATGCTCAAAAACAATTTCACGACAAGGGAGTCTTATCTATGGCTCATGCAGGTAGAGATACCGGAGGTTCTCAATTTTTTATCTGTCACAACAGACAAAATACTCAACATCTTGATAGAAACCATACATGTTTTGGTAAAGTTATTGAGGGTTTGGAACTTATTGACCAAATTAAACAAGGTGAGAAAATCAATTCAATTACCGTAATCTAATACAAAAAATGAAAAATTTAATCCTCAGTGTTATTCTTATTTTTTCGTCTATTTTTGGTTTCACTCAAACCTATTACAAAGCATCGATTACAGAAATGTATACTTGGAATAGAGTCGAAAAGGAGTGGGAACTTTATCAAAAAAATTCAGATGTCAACATAACGGTGGTAATTGAAGACCAGTTCATCAACATTCAGGCAAAAAACCCTAGCATGTACAAAATATATTTGAACAGTAAAGAAGAACTCAAAACAAAAACTTTATCAGGGTTTAGATATTCAGCTAAAAATCTAAAAGAAGATAATATTGTTAAAATAGATGTACTTGTGAGTAATGAGTCTCCGATTGCTGTGGTATCCATAATAGATATGGATGAAGGATATAATTTAAGATTTTTTCTAACTAAAGTTATAGAATAAAAACAAACCCTCCCTACGGAGGGTTTTTTAATGTGTTTTGTATTTATGAGTATGAAACAAGAATCTCAATATACTTGGACTGATAAAGATAAGGTCGTTGATTACACTGAACCGTTGAAAAAATTATGGGATAACCTTATACCGCCACAGTTCCCACAAATAAAGACATTTGAAACTAAAGGCGCTAAATGGGTTGAGCATAAAAAGACTTTAGGTGGTGATTTGTATTACATTTGGGAGGAGGATTTGAAATATTTGGTAAGAATTACCATGAAGAAAGAACTTTTAATAGATTCTGGTTGGAACGGTACAGACAAAGTAACTCAGAAATTATTTAATAAAGCATACGGGGAGGATATTTTTCCTAATATCAGATATAAAATGTTACATTTTGCAAAATTTGTTGGATTGAAATTATCTCAGTTTGATTTGGAAGGTGATTTTAAAGTTTTTATTGATTAAAACGTCATAACCTCTATTATTTTTTAATGGAAATTAGTGACAGATTTAGAGAAATAATTTTCAAAAAACTCAATTCGGACTTATCGGAGTGTGTTTTTTTTCCATCAGGAAGAGAGACTTGGATTGTAAATACAGACGACAAATATTGGTATTTCTTATCAAATTGTGATGGTGAAGTACATTATAATTCGGAGTTTTTCAATCGTTTTTTCAGGTTATTTTCTCTCAAACAAGAAGAGTACCAAGATGTTCTAAAGCAGTGGTTTGAATTTATAACTTCGCAAAAAATTAGAATTATTTCGAGAAGGGGAGGTAATTTCGATTACATCTTGGAGGTTTTGTTCAAGAAACACCAAGATGAATGGACAATATTTGAAAGGTATGGATGGAGTTATCACATCGTAAAAAAGTACACTGATATGAAAAAAAACCTGAATAAAAAATATATTACCGTTTCAGATTTTATTTGAAAAGTAGGATTCTAGTCCATTTATTATTTTGACTATTTATATTTATTGTACAAGATGAAGTCAATTATAATAACAGAATCCCAATTAGTGAAACTATTAGAAACGGCTATGGATTTAGACATCTATGTTCAACCTGTTGATTATTCAACTTCTGCAGGAAATGATAGTTTGATTGATTCAATTGATGATAATATTTCCAAACTGGATGAATTAAAACAAATGTTCAAAACTGGTAAGACAATTTCTACTGAATCTGAAGGAGAATTTTACAAATTGACTAATAAAATAAATAAATTGTACGACCAAACAAAATTTCAAGACCAATTTACAAGTTTATAAAGTAGTGTATTTTTAAAAAAAAAACTTTATGTATCAAAATTTATCAAATAATCAGAAAGCTCAGATTTATAACAAATTATTAAATCAATATGAAAGATTACAAGAACAAGTTAGACTGATTAAATCGGAGGATATCAATGTATCACCTGAAAATCAGAAAAAAATTGATTTTTTAGAGCACGAAATGAAAAGAGTGTTCAATGAAACTAAAAAACTATATTAAAATATTCACACCCCTCTCAAATGAGGGGTTTTTTATGTTATGTTTAAAATGTTATTGAAAATTAAAAGTTTATTTGCGGAAAAACCTTCAAGTAAACTAACATGGACTGTAAAAGATTATGAAAAAGGAAGAAATTGGTCTAAAACACAACCACATCCCTTCATCAAAAACAAAACTTTATGGGACTTGTGTTATGACAAAGCGGATTCAGCCAACACAATTCATAATTTGAACAAATTTTTGTTCAACGAAATCTGAATCCAGTCAATTTTGTTATTTCTTCAACGGTAACCTCGTTGTTTTTGAAACCGTCGGGTTTTGAGGTTGAATTTTCGAATAGAAATGCAGACCAAAGGTTCTCTTTTTTGATAAAAATCACTTTCCAACAATATTTTGGTACTGTAACTTTCCCAATTTTCTTCAATTCACCTAAATTTCCACACCATACCATTATTGAGTCTTTTACTTTAGCGGTTTCTCTTACATAAACCTCCAAAGATTTCCAATCACCAGCATTTAATGAATGATATTGAGCAGAAATGTTTGAAAAGTAAAAACATTCATCTTGGATTTGTTGTGTTTGACATAAATTGTCTGCTGCTGGCATCATATGACCTCGGTCTGTCCCACTATTTACAAAATCCTTCATATTATCAGTTTCATTTGGTAATAAGGGGTCTGGTTTGAAACTATCTTTTCTTTTTAAAGGTGTTTTGCAGTCAACCATACTCTTTGTCACCCAAAATTCTACTAAAACAGGGTATTTTTTTGATTTACTGTAAATTGACGTGTAGTTTGTGTGTTTTAACCTTATTGTGTCTTGTGAGAGACATAAATTAGTTAAAAAAAGGAATACCAATCCAAAATATAGTCTGAACATAGAAATAAATACGTTCAAAAATTAGTTTTTTGACTTATTTTTAAATTTATGAACGTATCTCATGAACACAAAATAATTTGGTGGGCACCAGAGAGGACTGCGACCAAATTGACAGCACAAATACTGAAAAATTTCAATTTTGAATATTTCGTTGGAAAAAATGATTGGAAAAAACTCGGTGACCCCTACCATTCCCATCATTTGAACATACCTGAGGGTTGCGAAGATTATAAGATAATTTGTAACATGCGTAATCCTTATGACAGAGTTTTGGGATTGTATTTAAATTTTACATCAGTAGGGATAAACTCTGTTTTTAAGAGAGACTCTAAAGAAAAATTTATAAAACGTTTTAATTACTTTGTTAAAGAACTTTATCATTATGCAATTTTGACTAACAAAATTGTTAATTTAGAAAGAGATAAACCCGTAAAGGATTATATTTCTTCACTGAATTTTGAAAGTAGAATTCCTGATTTTTTTATAAGAACTGAAAATATGATTGAAGATTTACAAAAAATTGATTTCATAAATCAAAGTGATTTATGGCAATCAGGTAAAATTCAAGAAATGATTCACAATAATAATTTTAAAATAAATCGTCCCTTCAGTTTCAATGAAGTTTATTCATTTGAAAGTGCTAATAAGGTCTATCAGTACCAAAAAAAGTTATTTTTTATTTGTGACTATGACCCATTCTCTTTTACGTTAGATGAAATCAATGATGAAAACAGAAAAAGTTTTTTACATGAAACATTCTGATTTGAGATATATTTATAGTCATGAGTAAAAGATTTATCGTTTCTGAACAAGAAAAAAACAAAATTAGAAAATTATATCTGATGGAAGAACCAAAGGAGGACAGAAAATTTTGTCACAGTGGAAATGTAAAAACTTTGGAAGAAATTATGGGTGATGAGGAAGATGATGATTACATTGATGGTATAAGAATGAGAAAGAATGGTGTTCGTGGTTTAGTAGACAAATTAGAACTTTTAAAATCTGTAAGACTTTTGAAAAACGTTTCTGATGGTGGAGTTCATTTAGCAAATCAAATTATGGATAATTTGAAATCTTACAAACCTTACAACTATTTCGACGAAACCAAGAAAGAGTGTAATAGAGCTATGGATAAAATTATTGAACTTTACAAAGAAAACGAACACGGAGAAGAATTAGTGAAGGACATCGAAAAGGTTTATACTTTACAAAGTCTAAATCCGAGAGCTAAGGAATTTCTCAAACAATCTTTGAATATAATCAAAGGGGAATAATTTGGATAATAAAATATTTTTCTTATATTGATGTCCCATATCGGGACATTTTTTTTATGTCAACTCAATCACATATAGACAAAGTGAATCTTCAACCGATGTCGATTCCATACCCAACCCATGTCGGAGCACCCAAGATTGAACCCCAAGATTTGACCTCCTTTAAAAAACATGGTTTAAACAAAGTGGATAGGGTGATGAAGAGAAAATTCACCGAACTTGTTAAAGAGGCAGAAACCCTCCAAAATTCGATTTATTTGCAAGAGGAGGTATATCAGTCAACTTATAAATTTGAACCCAAAATTGGGGAGATATATCATTTATACGAAGAGACAGATGGGTCAAAGACCCTCTCTTTAATTGGACCCACCGAATGGTCGAAGTCCTTTTTGTATTCGGTTGTTTTAAATTCAGATATGACATGGTCTAAGGTGTGACCATCCAAAAAAAACGGAAAATTCCTAGAACTAGTATTCTAGTTTTTTTATTTATTTAATATTTTATTATTATTCTAAAAGAATAATAATTATTGTCTTATGAGTGAAAATCTTTTTTTTCTCAAAAAATTTTTTTTAATTCTTTTTCGTATTTATTGAAAGTAAATTTTATTATATGGCACAAGAATCGTTTTGGACTGTTCTCATAACTGTTGTTACTGTTTTAGGTTCCGCTAGTGCGTGGAGATTTTATGAAAAAAGAGCAATGAGAAAAGAAAGGGATGAAGAATTTATACGTCACGATTGCAAAGATAGAATTGCTAAGCTTGAAGTGCTATTACAAGAATCATCTAGAGAAAAGGATGAAATGAGAGCCACAATACTAAAACTAACGGAACAAGTTTCTGCGTTAGCGGTAAAAGTTGAATTTTTACAAAGAGAAAACAACGAACTTATCAAAACTATCAAAGGGTAATTTTTATACGTCCCACCTTACCATAGTTTTTACACTGTAATCTGAAAAGAATAAAGGGATTGCATCTTGAATTAAAACATCGGCTAATTCTCTGTCTAAAACTTCTTCTGTAATTATATTCCCCAAAATAATTACAGCCTCCACGACAACCGATTTCTGTGTTGGTGAAAAAATAACGTTATGAATTTTGATTGTTGTACCTTGACCATACATTTCTTCCACTGCACTTCCTCGATGACCGTTGATGTATAGTTCTAAAAGACGTATGAATCTTCTTTTCTCATCCATAATGAGATATTATAGAATAAAAACAGTAAAAAGTAATCTTATCTTCCTTGTCCGCGATATGCTTTAGGTCTTGGAGAATGTTTGTTATAAGATTTCTTTGCATTTCCACCTTTTCTTTTTCCAAATGTTATTTTTCTTGATGATACTGAAGATTTTGAACCTTTTGCCATAGTTTGAATTTTAAAATAAATACCTATATATTTGATATTATGAATTCTCTTTACGAAGAAAAATTAAAGTTATTGTCCAAATATTCTGGAGACACATCAGACGAACTTTTACTTCATCTGAAAAGACATTTTCCTGTAACCCAAGTAAATCATGATTGGATGGGGGAGCCTGTAAAATTCATAAAGGTGGATGATAAAACAAGGATATTAAAAGATAATAAAAAATATTTGGTCTCTAAAATTTATGATATTGTCCATGAATTATGGGATTCCTTAGGTGAGAGAAAAATTCGAAGGACAATAAAAAAGTATCTCGACGGGATTAGTTAAATTGATATATTTATAACTATGATAGTTTACACAATACAAGAATTCTGTAGTTATTTACAAAGCGGACATACAGAAGTTGTTACTTATGATTTTGTCGATGACATTTATTTTATTTTATTGGATACAAAACCTACCTCCTTCATAATTTCACCTGCAAGATTAGCAGTTGGTTTTACTGCAGCTGAACTTGAAGAATGGAAACAATTTTTTTGGGACTCCTTTTAAAAATTTGACAGTTATTTTTTTTCTCCTTATCTTTGTAAAACAATTCGGGACTTACAGGCGATGAAAGATACTCGGTACTCGAATAAAAAAAGCTCTTACAAATTTTGGCGGTCTAAAAAGATTTCTTATCTTTGTAAGACATTTGGTTGAGGTAGCTCAGTAACTCTTTAGGGTTTTGGTAGAGCAAGGACCTGAACAGTCTTGTGCCGGTGGTTCGACTCCACCCCCAACCACGAAAAAACTCAGATTTTTATCTGAATTTTCATCAAAGAATTTGGAAGGCATTAAAATCTTTCTTATCTTTGTAACATGGACAGCGGAATGTTTACTTGTGGTGGTTCCCCATACTCACCCCGTCTAACTTTCTTCTCCGCTTTATAAATCAGAAATACAGAGACGACTAAAACACGGGAGGTTTAGGTGGAAAGGTCATTCCTGTTTAATCCTTGATAAACTAACAACCATGTCTTTTTTCGGATGTTTTGTGACACATAATCAAAACAGGATATGTCCAATCCCACGGGGTTCTTTCGGTCTCACCTCCCTATCCGATTAAAAACTTAGACCACACATTTCTCGACGGAGATATAAGGGGACACGACGGTGTCCCCTTTTTTGTTATCATTTAAATATTTATTATAGAAAAATATGGCTACTATAACTCCCGTTGCGTACAAACCAGTTGGTTCAATACCTGGAACAACTAAAGTTGGAAATTTAATTGCAGGAACAACTCCACAAGATTATGGTGTTGTTGGTGCTAACTATGGTGTTACGTTTTGGTCAACTCCAGACCAAGATTTAGGATATGTGATTGCTCATGAGGATACAATTGGTTCACACACAGGTAATACAGCATCGGGAGATGTGTCAGCGTTTGTTGGTTTTTGGAGAAGCGAATTAAAAACTGAAGAGTCATTTATAAGTTTGGCAGAATCCGTTTCTGATTGGGATGATGACCCTCAAACTTTTTTAGATGGTACTGAAGCTGTAACTTGGTTGAATAACAATGGTTATTGGACCTCATTTACACCCAAAACACCCTACACCGAATTACAAATAATTGCAGAATATTTGAGAGGATTCATGCCTGAGTTTAGAAATCCAAGTTTTTATCCTTATCAACTTGATGGGGATGGTTATTATATAAATGATGGAGGTGGTGACATGTACGACAATGGAAATATTTCTTCTCCTTGGGTTATTTCTAATACTGAATATATAGGCGCTGATGTATATAGCTCAAGTTCGTATCCTTTCGCCGTAAACTATACTAATTCTGCAACTACAGTAAATTTAGATACAAGCTTCGGATATATAAGTTTAGGTTATCAACAATATCCTGGTGGAGTTCAACCTCTAACATATCTACCACTTACGGTTTTGGGTTCAAGAGATAATGATACATTTGGACCTGGACTTCCTGTTGGATTTCAGACAGGTGGTAACTCTGGTGCAGACGGAGGAGGGACCTTAGCTAGTGGTACAATTTATAGCGGAGCAACTGTGAGTGGATTTACCGTATACGCATTTTTTAGAGAAACTTATAATGCTAGCGACCCATCTCACTGTGATTTGTATATTTTGTTGGGACACCCAAGTTGGAACTCAACATTCGGAACAGTTACATCATTTGCTCAACCAACAAACGTTGGTGGATGCGGAGGTTATTTATATACAACAGGTGCAGGAACAGAAAATATATTGGCAATCAAAACATTATTGAGTAAAAACGGTGGTACGCTTGTTACACAAGCTGAATGTCAAACTGTGGTTGATAATTTCGTTATTAGAGTAAAACAATCACAGGGATTTTAATATTTATTGGTAAGTAAATTACCAAATTATGAAAAAATTTTTCTCACAGTTGTTTAACGACGACAACTCAATCAATGAAAAAAGTGTCGTTGGATTCTTAGCTTTTGTCATGATGATTATATTTGCTATTGCAGATATTGTCACAGGTACACTTGGAAAAGACCTGATAATAAATGAATTCATTTTCAATTCTTTCCTTTGGTTAGTTTTGGGTTCATTTGGTATAGGTTCGGTCGACAAGTGGATAAACAAAACAAAAGGGTCCAACGAAGAAACAACAGAAATTTAAAAGAATCCCCTCCTTAGTGAGGGGATTTTTTAATTACAATCTATTTATCTCATATGTCCAATAAAAGAACGGAATGGGGTTGTAATAGATTTCCAGCATATTCAGAAGAAAGAGATTTCTGTCAACTTGCATCAAAAAAAATAAAATTCAAAGTCAAGAGTGTAAAAAAACTTTTAGACGATATTGCCTTTATTGTAATAATGGATGTAAATGATGAAATTTCGAAAAAAATCAAGTATGTCAAAGAAGATGATGAATATTTCACAGAAAATTTTAATAATTTTAGAATTTTAGAAGAGAAACTATCGGAGCAATGCGAATTGAATAAAGAAACGTTTGATGATTTCAGACTCAAAATATCATCAAAATTTGTTATTCTAAAAGAATTGAATGAAAAATTTGTTTGGGATGAAATGAGTATGTTGGAAACAAATTATTCAGCCTTGGCTTATGTTTTGACAAAATTTAGAGAAAAAGATAAATCAAAAAATAGTTTTGACTCTTGTTTTCAAAAATACTTTTTGGGGTCTTACATGCAAGACTTACCTGAATCCAAACAGGATTTAACCATTTTTCAAAAACTTGTATTGAGTTATTTAGCAGATTCTTTGGATGAGTTTGACAACGAAATAATTGAAGGTGTTGTTGATACAATCAAAGGTACATATGGAATGGGAAAACGTTCAGAAATAGAAGCCTATGAAGAATTAAAAAATTCTTTTTCAAAAGTAATCAAATTCAGTGGTGACTTTTCTTTTGCAGATTCTTTAGGAGTTGACTTTTTGATTTTTGATGATGGACTTGGTTGGATACCTGTACAGGTAAAAACTTCATTTATGAATTGTTATAGAAATACAAAATTTTGTAATAGTGTGTGTATGGGTAAGGAAAACGGTAGATGGAAAACCCAAACATACGAACAAGAATAATTTTCCTTATATTTGCCATATGCCATTCGAAAAAAAACCTGAACCTAAACCCATCAAATGGGAAGTTGTCTATGAAGACGAAGATACAATCTCTATATGGAGATACAACTCAAATAAAAACCCAAATGGTCCTGTAGAGGTGGAATACAAGTATAAAAGGGGTTATCAACATCCATCCAACAAAAAGAAAAAAACCCTTGGAGATTTGGTCAAAGACTCAAAATCAAAGTGATTTTAATTTAGTATCGATAATTTTTTTAATGTTTAATAGGGTTTTTTTATCGAAATTTTCGATAACCTTTTCTGTGTTTTCAGACAATAATTTAAGAATATTATTTTCAACGGACTCAGTATTCAAATCTTTCATAGATTTAACAGATTCAATTTTGAAATTAGTATTATCAGAATCGATAACTTCTCTTTCGATTGGGGATTCACTAAAATAATCCCATGAGCCCTCGTTTAAAGAATCGGTGATTGAATCTTCAACCCATTCTTTTTTAAAACATTTCCAATCAGTTTTGTAATATTCAACTACATATTCTCTAATACTTACTTGATAGAGAATTTCAAATTCTTCTATTTGAGGTAGTTTGAGACGGCTTGAAATATTTGAATATGACAGGTTACCATCAATCCAAGATTGTAAAATATGATAGTTGTCAACAATAAATGCACAAATGACTTCCACGTCATATATGTCAATATTAGAGTATCCAAAAAGCTTCGATACCGATTTAACGATATCATAGTTTGAATCTCTATAGGGCTCATTAAATTTCAAGCCCTTTTCTAAACAGATTTTCGCAATTGTTGCAAGTTCTTTACGGTCGGCTATTTCGAATTGAGATTCCATAACTTATAAATACAAAAAAAGGTGAGATTTCTCTCACCTTTAATAATTCAATTTTTTTTGGAAGTTCTCGATGAGTTGAACAATATTATCACGACCAACAGGATTTGCGGAATGAACATTCCAAGTGGGGACAGGGAGTCCATTAGTCCAACAATATTCGCATAACCATTTAGCACAATCATATCCGGTTTTTTCGTGATATACAAACCCTTGTTTGAACGTTTCAGGGTCATAATGAACATCAGCTAAATCATGGTCAAAGGAAACTTCTTCAGGTAAACCGTTTTCTTCGATATGTTTTACAAATTCATCGTAGTTTCTGACGACGGTCCAGCCTGTTGTCTTCGGATTTCTCACGTCGTCCAGAAACAACTTCACTAATTGACGGTCTTTCAAATTCTTTTTCATAAGTGTTATTACCCACCCTTTGATAGGCTTCTAAAAGATTGATGATACTAAATTTAATCAATTTTTTTATTTCTTTATCCTTTTTTATTACAGGGTGTGACATAAGATACCTGTCCATAATATCTGTAACAAAAAATAATCTGTCGAGAGCTTCGACAAAATGTCCATCGTTTATTTTATTCTTTTTCATCGGAAATTTTTGCAATTAAATTATCATCAGATTCAATAACCATGCTAAAAATACTACCTGTACTAAAATTCAACTCTGAGTCAGTAATTTCTGAATCCCAATATAGGTCATTAGAGACGAATCCTGACTCTTCTTCTTCGGTCAAGGGTTCTTCCCACTCAATGTTGGTAATGTCAACCTCGCCATCTGTAGTTGTTTCTATTGAAAGGTCAGGAAAATCTACATCTTGCATCTCAGTCAATTCCTTGGTTTCGAGTAATTCTATTAGTTCTGAAACAGTAAATTGTTCACAGACAAGACTAGCACCTCTCCAAGTAGTTTCTGAATCACAGGTGAATTTTTTATCAAATTTCGAACCTGTATGATAACAGACCTCTAATAAAGATTTTCGATAAAGGTCGATTGTCACCTTTACGGTCGATTCAGGGCCAAGTTTTTTTAATTCGATTACAGCATTTTCATTCATAGTCTATTTGTTTAGTTTCCGTATCAAAAATAATTTTTATTGGTTCATTTTCATATTGATACCTCTCATTCAAAACTGAGGCGTTTAAAAATTCAACACCAAAAAAATTTTTTTGACCATACGCCCAATGGATATGACCACAAACGTGAATTTTTGGTTGTACTTCCATAACCCTATTGAATAGGTCTTTACAACCCACGAGTTCTCCTTGAGGAGTATGGTCGAGCATTCCATGTGCGGGTCCATGAGTAATAAGAACATCAGTGTTACCAGGTATCTTCTTCCATTTTTCTGCCAACTTTTCTCCTCTTGGAAGATTGAAAGCCCAATTATAAAATTCAGGTTGCCAAGGACTACCATAAAATTTGACACCATCGATTACTACTTCACTATCGAATAGATAATGAACACCCTTTTCTTTGTATTCAGGAGCAATATCCTGAACAACCTCAAAACCAAAATCATGATTACCTGCGATAAAGATTTTGTGAGTGTAATCTGTATTTGAGAACCAATCAAGAAAATCCTTGATTTCACCAACTTTTCCAAGATTAGAAATATCCCCAGCGTGAATTATACAGTCCCCGCTTCCGAGTATGTTATTATACGCCTTGGAGGTTAGGTATTTATGTTTACCATGAGTGTCACTTATAAAGGTCATTCTCATATTTCTTCATTTTGTCCCAATTCAGAAAGTCTTCACCTTTGTAATCAGGATGATTTTTTTTCATATTATCAATCCCTCGAACCCAAACGATTGAAATTGTCAAAACGAAGATAAACATAAAAAACCAGAATGCAATCATTTTTATAAAATTTTGTTTTGAGGGATAACAATACAGGCTAAAAGATAAAATAGTACGGTAGGGAAGGGTGCAAAAATTAAAGCCAAAAAAAGTATTCTCCAAATTGTCGGGTCACTATTTGTATACTCTGCAAGACCGCCACAAACACCACCTATTCTTTTATCGATAGTACTTCTATATAATTTTTTCATATCTCTTTTCTAATAAATTTTTTAATCCCACCAATTTTTTATACCTGAACCATCGAACCAATTTTCCCAATGGTCGTGTTTCATTTTTTCTTCTTCAGAAAGTTGTTTGAATGTTTCATGGAACTCATCGTAGTTTTGACCCTTGAGTATTATCCAAAGTTCTTCGAACTCATCTTTCTCGATTTCTCTGGCTCTTTCAAACACCTTACGATTATGTTCTTTTTCTTCAGGAGTTTCTTTGTCTAACATTTGATAGCCACCACTTTCAACTTCTTGAAAATCCCAATCGTGTAAAATAAGTTCTCCTAGTTCGGTTTCCGCTCTGTTTATGTAGGTTGACTCTCTCATGTCATTTATTATTTTAATAACTCTTTGAATTTTTTCAACTTTTTTCAAACGAGTTATTTCTACCTCATGACCGTTTCTTAAAACATCAGAGGTCTTTTCTAAGGATTTTGCCAATAGAGATAGGTTGAAAGAATAATCCCAACCACGAAACTCCCACAGATTTTTTCTGAAAAACCAAATATTTTTCAGAAACACAGGAATTTTAAATCGGACTGTTTCATATGTTTTGTACCACCAAGTCTCATGGCGTGATATAGTTTTTAATGATTCAAAAAAACTATTTTTTAACAAAATTTTCATCGTTCAATCTTTTAATGTCTATACAATCGTTCTTTCCTACATCGTCAAATGATTTCCAGAGGTTTAAACTTTTACCAATTCTTGGTAGAGGATGATGTTCCCTATGTCCACAACAAGTACATTCTCTAACAATTACCCTGACAAATTCTCTACCATTAGGGTGACCAGTACATTGATGTTTTTCTTTTCTGTATTCCCAAAAATGTATACCGAGGAAACAAAGAGGACTTTTCATTTCTTTTGATATTTGAATTTTAAATATTCATCTCGAAGAGCCCAAGACAAAGTGATTAAATCTTCGTTTTTGTAAAGCCTCTCGAAGTTCAATAATAATCTTTCTGCGGCATCTTCTTGTTCCTTTGTTTGACATGAAAAATAGACTTTTCTTACCCATGCGAGTGAGTCTAACCAATGAGAGCTTCTTTTATCCATAAAAATTATTTTTACAAAGATAATAAAAAAAATAAGACCCACAAAAAAATTTGCGGGTCTTTTGGAAAGGATATATGAGAACACCTTACGGTGATAACACTCATAAATATATCAAAAATTGAAAAAAATACAAGTTTTGATAGCATTGAGACCATTATTTTAACAAATTATAGTATTCTTTAAAGTGTTTCAATCTGTCTGGTAATCCGATAGTTCCACCGTTCACACACTTTGTAACAGACGTAACTGTTGCATTTGAGTCATCCACACATTTCTTTAGACAGTTTTTACTGAAAAACCACGCAGCTGACAACAGAGGATACTTCGATGAGACCAAATCAGGATTACCTGTAATATCTTCGTTTATAGCTTTCCCGAAAGCCGTGTAATTGTCTTTTCCTGTGAGCTGAATGTAACCTCTTCCTCTGAATTTGAATCCCTCACCTGTTGATTCAGGTCCATTACCCATTCTACCACCATAAACTTTGGATGCAATCTTCTGAGGGTTACGTGCATATGACTCTGAAAGATTTCCTGGAAAATATTTTGGAAAAATGTTTTTTAGACCTTGTGCTGAGTAGTTCAAATTTTCCTGAGTAAGTCTGAATCCACCCGACTCATGACCACATTGAGCCAAGAAGTGAGCAAGTTTCAATGGGGTGTCAATACCAAAAGTTTTTGCTGTATCAGGTATTTGAGCAATTACATTATCAGGAATATGACCTTTCAATTTTTCTAATTTCAAACCACCCACGTTAGCAACAGGTTGAGCCACTTGAGCGACAGGTGCGGGTTCTGTAATAAGAACGCCTTGACCCATAATTTTTTGCCAAGTTTGTTCACCCACAATTCCGTCAGGAGTCAATCCTGATTTTGTTTGAAAGTTTTTAACTGATTCTTCGGTTCCTTTTCCGAAAACACCATCAGCACCCAAACCAAGTTTTTGTTGGAGTTTTTTTACGTCTTCTCCCTTAGACCCCACTTTTAGTAGCATAGTAATTTACTTTTTCTATAAATATATTACTGAGACGAGTGAGATAAATTTACGTCCCCCAAAACACAATATTTTATGTTTTGAGTCACGTTTGATGTTGTCACGGAAATTGTAAAAAAGGTGACAGGTTGTATTGTTCCAAAATTATTTTTGGTTATTGAATCATAATTGGTTGGTGAGAACCACAAAACTTGTGTTGAGGGTCTAAATCCAGTAACGTGAGACAAGATTAAATAAGAATCACCCAAATCCAAAATTCCATTCTGATTGAAATCTGCTGCTTTCCATTGTTTTGTTCCCGTCATCACTAATCCAGGCGCAGTATTATTTGGGGTATTTACATTTTGTACCTCTTGAAATGCTAAATTGAAATCTGCCGTTGTAATTCCTTGAACACTTAAATTAGGTACCAATTTATAAGTTGAGTTCTGTGCGGGAAGAGTGAAAGAATAAGAACCTGATGATGAAACTGTTTTGGTCTCCACTAATACATCAGAGCCATTTACAATTCTGTATAAAGTTACCGTCGGTAGTGTGGATAACGTCGGAATAGATATTGTTCCGCTGAGAGTATTTGTAACCGCAACCATGTTAATTGTATTGGCTGCATAATATTCTGTGAATGTAGCATCAGAGGGATTTGACCAAGTACCAAACTCCACAACATACCCACTCGTCCAACCAGCTCCATCCGGTAAATCATTCCAACAATTTCCACCACCCCATTTTGTGACTGCATAATCCTCACCGCCAGCATCATTAGGTTCCCCACCACACCAATTTTGATAAGTCCCTGCTTGCGGATTACCGTTGTAGTTTCCTATATTGATTAAAGTACCATTTTCAGGTCCTGCATCTACTCTCCAATAACCTTCTTGAAGTCTATCGGAAAGGGCTATCCAAATGTTGTTTCCAGGTACGTTCGCACCTATGAAATTCTGTTCATCCTGTGATGTTATTGTAACCAGATAACCTGTTTGACCTTTGAATGTTTGCGTTGCAGAAGCGTTTTTCGCTGCAGTATATGTTGAGGTACCTGAAATGGGACGATAAAAGTGTCCGTTTGTCGCGTTATAGTAATACCCTGATGGATTTACAGTAGTTGAGACGGATATCTGTACATTACCTGTAGATGAACCTGTGTTTATCTTTAGAGAAGCCAATGCATTGTTGATATTCGATTGGGTACCTGTAAAACTGATTCTCGTAATATTGGACCAACTGTTATACCCTGTTGCGAAGGATAATCCTGCTGTTGTTGTTATTGAAAATGTTACACCTGCGGGAGGATTTACGAGCCCTACTGAAGTAAGTAGTGTTTCAGAGGTAAAACCATTTACAATAAATCCGCTAGCATCCTGACCCGAAGTGTTGATTTGATAAGTTCTACCAACAGGAGCGGAAATAGATTGTGAAAATCCAAAACAAAAAATGAAAGAAAATAATATGGTAAAAATTATTCTCATAGATTTACTTTACTACCAATTAGAAAAAAGGAAAGGATTGGAAAGTCAGGATTTGTTGAAAGATTGGCTTTGTAATTTACGTTGAACTTGAACCTCCTTGAAATTTGATAATCAAATCCACTTCCCAAAAAAGCACTAAATGTTCTATCTGTCACGGTGATTTTATCTACAGAAGAATAAACAACGGGAGTTGATATTAAATAAATTTCAGGAGATATTGTAAGTTTTTTATTGGGTGAAAATGGTCTCGTATAAAATGCGGTAAATGACGGACTGATAAACAAATTACTATCCGATGGTAGTTTTGCAATTGCTCCACTGACGTTAAATCCTGTAATACCCCATTTCTTTGCGTTTATTATCATACTATAACCCAAGAATGAAAATACGTTACCGTAGGAATATGCCCCCGTTAAATTGACGTTATGAACGAATTTGAGGGTTCCTGATTGATTCATTTTTATCTTGGTGTATCTTGAGTTGATTGCAAATTGTTTGAAGTTAAACCAAACCATTCCTGTTACACCCCAAGAACTTGTTCCCATAAGAGAGGTTCTTGACATTCCGATGTTTGCAATACCAGTAAAAGATTTATCTAAATTTTGTGCTGAGGTCAAATCAGAAGAAACGATAAGAGGATTTTGGTTTCCTGATTTTCCATTACCCTTTTTTCCTCCACCACTCGAACCACCACTTTCAGAACCTTTGTCGTTTCTGACCTCTACGTTCATTAGGGTTGTTGCAACTACCTCCGAACCTTTTTCCTTATCTTTCTCACTACCTCCCGAATTAGAATTTGAAGATACGCCACCACCGCCACCATTCCCACCAGTGTTATTATTACCGCTCCCCCCACTATTATTACCGCCAGTTTGAGAACCTTGGCCACCAGTTTGAGAACCTCCCACAGGAACAGACCCGTTGCCTTGACCGCTTGAGTTATTTGATGAACTTGTAGAACCATTCCCATTAGAATTAGTAACAGAAGTGGAATTGCTAGAATTACTACTTTCATTTTTATTTTTTTTCTTTTCTGAACTGCTGTTACTTCCTTTGGATGCTGCGTCGTTTCCACCCATAGATGAACCCTGCATCACAGAGGAATTTATTTGACCCACAACACTACTAACAACATTACCGATAACTTGTGCTGTAATTTGATTTCTTGTAACTGTAACCGATTGAACTGAGCATGGGGTCAATTTTCTGTAATCGGCATATGCTTGATTGACCCAAGCGGCAAAGGCACCACTTGCCACATCTTGTGCGGTAAATGATGCCGAACGACCATAAAAATATACTACCGTACCCCCTTGAATTGGAATTGAAAAGTTTGTTACTTCTTTTGTGCAGGGGTCGATGAATGTATAGACAACATTTTGTGCCTCAGCTTTGAAGCTGAGAAACAAGATAAAGGAAATACTTAAAAATGTTTTTAATCTTTTCCACATTTATCTCGGAAACTTACCCTTTTTGATAAGTCTTACAAGAATTCTTGAACATGCAATGTCCAAAGCCTTCTTTGTTGTTATACCAATTGTAGATTGGTTGAATTTTACTTCACTCAAATTATCATCATTGAGAAGTGTAAGTTCTCTAACAGTCTTAGCTTCACCGAGACCACTTGCCGCAACAATTTCACCTGTCTCAGCATCTGTAAATCTTACCTGAAGACCAAGTCTTGTATTGACAGTATTCTTTACCCCATCCTTTAGATTTACAGTCTCATCTTCTGATACAGAAAAGTCATAAACCTCCACAGTCACAAAATAATGTGCAAGTCTAATCTTTCCTCTACCGTCCAACTTGTCCTGACTAATACCTGCCTGAGACGCTTGGAACTGCTTTACCATTCTGTTTTTTATCTCCGTCTTATCCTCAGTGAATGTAAATCTGTTGAGGTCAGAGAGATACTCCAAAACAATGTTTGCAACACCGAGTCCAACCTTTTTCTCCTTTAGTTCAGGATACTGCTCATAAACCTCATCACTTATACCGATAGTAAGGATTTGAATTGGTACTTGAGGACCATCATAATCCATAAGTGAGTCGATATTGATTTTTGTTTCGAAGCTAGCCTTATACTGCTCAGTCTTCGTAGTCCCTAACGTCTGAGAATAAACCGCAGACGTTAGAAACAAAGAAGTTAGAAATAAAATTTTTTTCATTTTAATCTTGTTTAATCAAACCACATTTAAGACACTCTTCATCACCATCTCCATCAGCGTCACCCCATACGTGCTCACACTGACGATGTTCAAAATACATGTCTATAACTCCATCACCATCCTCGTCAATACCATCCATGATACCATCACCATCTTCATCGATTTCTACACCGACTTGAGGGGTAACTTGAGGGGTGACTTGGGGGGTAATAGATTGTTGTTGTGGAGGTGCTTGAACACTACCATCTTGGGTGTTGGAAAATGATACACCATCTTCTTCATCCATCTTTTGGACTAACATTTTGTCTTTGTCGGTATCACTGAACCAATAGTCAATGATTTTACCATAAGACCCGATGAAAGCACCAAGTAAAAGGAGAAGTAATTCTTTCCATTCACCACTGATAGCACTTTGTTCGAAAATTGCCATGAATATGGCACCCATAATTACGACAAATCCACCTAACACTAAGGCGGTAATCCACCATCTTCTTTTCATCATGGAGTTTAATAACTCCTTAAATCCTGTGTTTGGTTGCATACATTACCATTTTGGTTCCTCTTGGAAAGGTTTTGGTTTAGGAGCTGGTTCAGCAGGTTTTGCTGCAGGTTTTTCCACAACACGCTCGATAACTTTAGTAGTTCCACCCGCAGGTGTTGCTTGTTGTTGAGAGTTGTTGATTACGATTGTTGGTTGTGCTTGGACGGGTGCATCAGGTTGTTTTTCCTCATGATTTCCACCATAAAGTAATGTTCCTAACCATACACCTCCACCTGTTACAACAGTTCCGAGGGTACCTACGATTGTTTTTTTAAGACCCGACCATGTTCCGTCGTTTTGGTCTTGTACTTGTGTTTCTTCTGACATTTTTTTTAAATTTTTACAAATGGTTTAGTTATTCTTTGTTCATTATTAGCCATAACTAGCAAATATTTTCCTTGAGCTAGATTTTTGGCGTTAATGGCTCTTGTGATTACGTTTGTAAAATCATCTGTTTTGAAATCTCCTAAGTCCATAACTTTTCTTCCTTGATAATCATAAACGTAACCCTTCATCCAATAATTATTCGGAAATGTTACAGTCAACTCAAATTGTCCTGTGTTCGGATTGGGTCTAATTTCTGCAATCGGTTTTGAAAATGTAGGTATTGGTCCTGCGGCTCTATAAGTCAAAACTATTCTTTCAGATGCTAATTCAATATTGAAGTGCTCTCCTTCAGAGTTAGAAGCATCCATTAGTTGTCTAACAAAAACAAACGATGAGATATCTTCGCTTGGGTCTATTGGCGTAAATTTTAAATTAAAGGGGGTGGATAAACCACTTATCCCCCCCTTTTTTTGATTATTCATTCCCCCGAATCTTATTATTCCAGTACGTTCATCATGTGTTACATATTGTAACCATTCGTTTGGAACTTTCGAGATAATTTCTGAAAATTTGACTTTGGTTGGTTCGTATTTCATTTCAAATTGTAATCCATAATTTACTAAACCATTTGTTGAAACGTTGAAGGGTACAAACATCGGTTGACCCACAGAGTAAGAATTTGGAATTTCAACAGTAAATCTTCCGGTGTAAATTGCTGCTCTTACGAGGTTACCGTTCGCATCGTAAACAGGAGAAGAGTGACTTCTATCCACATCACCTTGGATATAATACTTTAAATCAACAGTAATGTTTGAAGTTATTACAGTATCAAGAACAAAATTTAATCTTGAAGAGTAAGTAGTCCAATTTGTCCATTGATTTGCACCCAAAGCCAAACTATCAAATTCGTTTTTTGTAAAAACTTTAATTAAACTATTTGTTGCTATTGGTCTTAGTCCTGAAACTGAAGCGTAAATACCATATGGGTCACCACCATCAAATTTTTGATTCCAATTTATATCTCCAATCAAATAAGCTAAACCGTTTTGTAAATGTGTCCTCGGATAAGTTTGATTTAAATCAGCGTTTATAAATTCGTTAAAAGATTTTACCGCATCGGTAATTGTGACTGAGTTATCTCTTATTGAAACCAAACTATCAGGATTGAATCTCAATTCAATTTTATATCTTGTATATTCGTCGATATTATCAAGAGTATATAGACCTGTGTTTATGTTCGGTATTGTGGTTGAAACCAAGTTTCCTGTTGCGTTCTCATAACAATAAAGAGTTGGGACCCATCCTCTTGATACTGCCGATGGAGGTAACCAAACTTTTCCAGAAATTGTTAGATTTCCGAGAAGTTTCACTCTCATAGTTCTGTTATTCAAAACAGCCACGTTGTCTCCGATTGTTATGCCATTTACATCAAACATTCTAGCCCAGTTAACATAAACTGAATCAGATTCGAAATTTGGTATGACTGCGTTTATTTTGTATTTGTTATGTATGATATAACCGTTTGATAAAGCTGAAGCACCTGCGGGAACCACCAAGTAATTTCTTCCAACAGTCCAATTGGTGTCGGAAATATAGGTATAGTTCCCATTTGCGTAAGAGCTATATTTTTGATTTTCCCATGACCTATAGGAAATTTCTGCAGACCTACCATTCAGAGAAGCATCCACCGTTGTTTCAATATGAGTAAACAACCTTTTTTTATATTGCCAATCCACTTGGAAACTTCTTATATTATTTCCCGATGGTCTGAAATACCAAGCCACATCTAAAGTGTCTCCACGTCTCACAGTAGATAGTTGTTGGAAATGACCAATTTCGGGAGATTGTGCAAGTCCCAAAAACGGAATCGACAATAATGAAATAATTGATAAAATTTTTTTCATCATTCGAATAAATTTTTGATTAATGTCTCGCAGGATTTTTTAATCACATTTGAGACGGATTGTTGATTTATTTTACCTCCTTCTGAAATTATCAACGTTGACATTGAAATTTCAGAAGATTTTTCAGTTACGACAGTTTCTTTAATTTTCTTTCCTGATTCATTTAATAATTTAGCTCTCACTCTCAATACTGTTTCATCATTTTCCTTGTGAATTACAGAGAAGCCCGTTTTGGTGTTCAAGACATCAAAAAAAATAAGTTCAATTTGTAATCTGTTATTAGCAAGATTACAACTATCAACCAATTCAAAATCTTTATCCTGAAGATATTCCAATAAAACATTTTTGAAGCCAAATGTTAGATTTCGATTACCCAACATTTGTCCAATTTGTATTTTATTTTCTATGGAAGAAAGACATACTTTTCTATCTTGTGTAAAAGAAAAAATGGGTAATGAAAGCAATACAAATGCAATAAGAAACTTTTTCATTTTCTGTCAATAACTTGGTAATCATAAATATTCCATATCTAACTTATGGGATATTTATAAAGAAAATTTTGTGCTAATTCACGAGGAAATTGAAAAAATAAAAATTGTAATGGGGATTTCTGAAGCAAAAAAAACTTCAAACGATGCCCCTTTTATGAACGTCAATCTAAGAAAAGTTGTTGATACTCTAACCTTTCTGAAACTCTACAACAAAAAAATAGAAAATTTACTTTGGAAAATATCTAAATTGTCGGAGGACCGAATTATCGATTTTGAGATGGTGGATAGAGGTTTAAGAAAAATTCTTCTCAAAAAAGGGGATAAAAAAAAGAATATTGAAGAATATTTCAGAAACATCCTTATCTCTTTGAAATTCAGAGAAAGAGGTGGTTATGGGGTCGAACCTGAAAGTGAAGATTATGAATTTGAACCCGAGGAACCGTCAATTTTACCTAAAAAGGTTTATAAGAAGGAATTATATTTTCTACAAATTGAACTAGTGAAGATGCAGGAATGGTTGAGAAAAACGGGAAAAACTGTGATTATAGTTTTCGAGGGTAGAGATTCTGCGGGTAAGGGTTCCACAATCAAAAAATTTACAGAAAATTTAAATCCAAGATACTATAATGTAATTGCTTTAGGTATACCCAACCCCGAAGAAAGGAAAAATTGGTGGAATAGATACCGAGACAAAATCAAACCAGGAATGATAAATTTCCTCGACAGAAGTTGGTATAATAGAGGTTTAGTCGAGCCTGTTATGGGATATGGTACCCCTGAAGAATATGAAGATTTCATGGAGAACGTTGAGGATTTCGAGAACGATTTGGTAAAAGAAGGAGATTATCTCTTTAAACTATGGTTTTCAATTGATAAAGAAACTCAAAAAAGAAGATTTCAGATGAGACAACAGTCTCCATTAAAATATTGGAAGTATTCCCCTAATGACGCTCAAATGCAAGATTTATGGGACAGATTCACAGAATTCAAAGAAAAATTGTTTGATAAAACTTCAACAGTAAATCACCCGTGGGTAATTATTGATTCACAAGATAAAAGAATCTCAGGGTTGAATTCAATAAGATATGTTTTACAGAACATACCATATGAAGGTAAAAACGAAAAAGTTTTAGAGGGAGTTTATCCTGAAGTTTTAGCCGTTTTGAGGCCTTAAAAATCTTTGTTTATATCTCGTATGGACATCATCATCCATATGTCAAAAATTATGAACACTAATATGTGTTCAATTTCTGATATGGGTAAACTATTCTTATAATAACTCCGTTGGAATAACCACATGAATATTTTGTAACCACAATAAATTCTACAGAAAAGGAATAAAAATCCCACTAAATTTTTCATAACTAAAAATAAAACTATTTATATAAAAAAACAATTTTTTATGGATAAACTGAAAACCCTAATAAAAGAGAGTTTAGAAGAATACTTGGACAGGTCTTTAGTGATGAAAGAAAATGTTGAAATTTCTGATTCATTAAAATATCACATTGAAAACGGATTATCACTTACAAATAACATTTTTAGAGTTTATTCAGAGGGATATTTTAAATTGGTAAATGAGGTGAGAACTCTTTGGGAAAACGGTTCTATTGAATTAAATGAAGAAGATACATTGATGGTTGAATCAGACTTAGGAAAGAAGGTAAAAATAGACGGAGAGATAGTTTATTTGGATGCACCCTATATTTTAGAGGAATGGACAGAGGAAGAAATCATCGAAGAAGCCAAACACAGAGGTAAAAATGTAAAATTAAATAAACCTTTCAGAACACCGGGTGGTCCTAAGAAATTTGCGGTTTATGTTAAATCAAAAGGGGGTGGTGTTAAAAAAGTAACCTTTGGTGACCCTAAATTGAAAGTTAGGAATAGAAATAAAGGTGCTGCCAAATCTTTCAGAGCACGACATAGATGTGACCAAAAAAAGGATAGAACTACCGCTGGTTATTGGTCATGTAATGTTGGAAGATATGCAAAACAATTAGGTTTGGCTTCTAAAAATGCTTGGTGATGGATGTCGAAAGAATAAAAAAATATTTACAAAATTATTTGGATTCAGTTGTAACCTCTAGAATCAAACAAGATTTACCAGAAGGTGAAGATGTCAAGTTTATTGTTCACGATATCCTAAAGGGAAGTTATAATCCTCCAATAATTCATGTTTTTATTGATACTGAGCCTGAGTCTTTTGTGTCTAAAGGTTGGGATGTCCCACATAGAAAACATAAATCTGTAGAAAAAGATGTAGAAGATTTTTTCAAACTATTATCTTTAGATAATAAGATAAAGGTACATTGGAACAAAAGACCCTTTTTCAGAAAAGGAAAACAGAGAAATGACTTTTCCATTTGAACAAAATAAAACGGAATCTGGGAAAATTATTAGAACTTTCTATCCTGATGTTGATACAGAGGAGTTGAAATGGCATCAAGATTTGAAAGACCGAAAAGTCACAATTGTTGAAGACGGAGGGTGGTCTTTTCAAATTGATGATGGATTGCCGAACAAATTGTCCGTTGCCGAGCAAATCTTTATCCCAAAACTTGTTTGGCATAGAGTTATCAAAGGTACAGGAAAACTTATAGTTGAAATTGAAGAATAAAACCCACCATCAGGTTGGTTTTATTTTACGCAATATCCGGTTGTTCGTAAATTGGAGGTGCAGTTTCAGTTACGAATAGATTTTGAATTTGGTTTTGATATGTCCTGTAATTTTGGGTTTCTTCGACAAATTCAATAGGAATGACTCTTGATTCAGTAGTCTCTTCAGTATAGTTTATACATTCTTGATGAACTTGTTCCTGTATTTCGGCGGAACATAAATTTTTGTTAGTTTCTTTAGATGAGAAAATTTTTCTCACTGTGGAAAACAAATAATCATCTACATCTAATAAAAGATAATCAACCCTGCTATCTTCAGCATTCCAAAAACTAAGTTCTTTTTCTCCATCCAAAGATTTATATCCTGCGAATTTATAACCTGAAATTTTATTGATGAAATAAACCAAAATACCCCGCCTCCAATACTTCTCGAAATATTGTTTTTCTCTACTGTAAGTTGTACACCATCTTGTTGTTGCACCATATTTTGCGGAAGCGGCAAAGGTCAAAGGTCTGATAATAACCCACTTGTCGTCCTCATATTCTTTTATAATTTCACCCTCTAAATCTTTAGTCCATTCTTTCATTGAAGCGAGTGCGATGGCTCCTCTGATTGAATCTAAATCATCGTATTTTAGGACATCTTTGTTTTCAATCAAACCCCTTTCCATATATTCCATAAATTGAGTGATTGAGTTTAGGTTGTCGTTGGTAAAATAATCAATCATATGGGTTATTACATAAATCTCGTTTGCATCTAAATCTTCCACGTCAAGTCCTGAAGAGGTCAATCTTGATTTGTATTCTTCGATTCGGGATTTTACTTCATTTTCATATTGATGATTTACGTCAAATCTTTTTGAAAAAATCTTACAAATTAGAGGTAAATATTTGTTTGATTTTGAAATGTCCAACCTTGTCATAATATCAAAAAAAGACAAGTTTAGATGAGGATACTTTTCTTTGAGTTCTTTTATACGAGACATGATATTTTTTTTCAAATGATAATCGAAAATTGAATTACAGTCAAAAAAAAAGAAGGTGAGTTATTCACCTTCTTTTAGCGGAGGCTCAGGGATTCGAACCCCAGTTACCCTCACGAGTAATTCAGTTTTCAAGACTGACGCATTCGACCGCTCTGCCAAACCTCCGTTGGTTTTACAAAACAATAATACTATATTTGTGATATGAAAACAATATTTTTTATAATTTTTATTCTAACATTTCAGATTTCTTATTCACAAACATCTGACCTTCTTTATGTACCTGAGGATAAATCTCTTATTGTTACCTACAACAATAATTCAGGAGTTGGTTTTTACGTAGGAGGTAGTTTTATCACATATTTTAGTCAACAGTTCGTCTATACAAGACCAGTTGCTATTATAAACAGACTAGGTTTAAATTTAACTTATAAAAATAAAACCTCCGTTTTATTAGGAGCCTCGATAAATAAAAATTTTAATTTATTAGATTTACAACCCGAGATGTGGTTAAAAATAAATCCTCTAAGAATTATTCTTAAAACACCTAAAGGGTTCGATTTATCGTTTGCTGTTGGATATTCACAGGACATCAAATATGGTCTCGGAATGTCAATAAACTATTGGTAATATTTATCAGTATGTATGTAAATTTTTTTAAAAAGATAATTGTTGGAAAACCTATAATTGTTGGTACTTACCAATATAATTTTTTGGATGTAGTACCATATGAAGAAGGTCTTGAAGATACTCCTGCTTTTATTGTAAATGTTACAACAAAGAATCCATTTCAATCTTATTGTAAACAAAAAATGTTGGACGATATCCAACAAATAATATACGATAAAATTAGATTGATTGGTTTAGATAATAAATTATCGTTTGGTTTGGATTTAGAATTTAACGGCATGGAGCCTTTGAGCGTTTTTGTAAGTCAGGAGGACAGAGAAAAACTCATTTTCCAATTAAACAAAAAACTAAAATTTTTCAAATATAAGAATCAAAAAAAACAAGAAGTTGTTTTTGAGGTTGAATTTTCAGCATCGGAAAACTTTGTAAACGTCGAACGGAGTGATGAAATATATTTCAGTTTCGATTTGAATCTTAGACGTTTTGAAGTTGATGGTCAACCAATTCCTGTAATACAAAAATATGGGAATAGATTTAATGATTTTGCAACGATGATTCAGCAAGAAATATGTTCAAATGATGATACATTTCGTGTTGAAATTGAAAATATAATTTATGATGTGATAGAACCATCTATGCAATTGACCTCAACAGAAATGTACTATGTTGCTAATTTTTTTGTTAGAAAAATAAATGGTGTTGAAGTAGAACAAAAATTCGGTGTTGACCCGGCAGACTATCCAGAATTTATTTAGAAATTCTGTTTTTTATTTGTAATAATAATTCTCTCAAAATTTCGGAAACGGCGAGAACTAATCCTGAACCTATAATTCTTGAAACAATCAAATCCAAATTTTTTTCCAAATCTCCTGTTTTCAAAAAATCAACAATATCCATAACTATTGGGACTAGAAATCCGTAGGATACTATTTCTGAAATCGAACTCAAGCTGATTCTCAACGACTGAATAAAATTCATGAAAGATTTTTTTAACTGCAATCCTACTGATAGAACTTTCTCAAAAGGTTCTTCCAAATTTTGATTTTTGATTTCTTCATGAATTCTTTTGAAATACTTTTTGTTATCGTAGAAGATTGCCGCCGCACAACCAATCAATATCAAAGCGGCTTGATTTTCATCTAATTGAAAATTTCCTGTTTTTATCAGTTGGTCCAATGGTAGGACCATTCCACCTAATGCCGCGCCCCATGTAAGTAATAATTTTGTGTTGATGGAATATTTTTTCTTTACACGGTGTACAATATTTTTTGCAAAGGAATACATTTCCTTCATGTATTCGGAAAATTTCTCACTGTTGGTTTCCAACACTAATCTTCTAAATTGATTTTCAGTAATTACAAAATCCATAACAATAAATATACTCGTAGTATTTATTATAGTATGAAAAGTATAACAAATGCTCCTTTGTCTGTTGGAGATAGAATAATGTGTTTATACATGGAAGGTGAAACTTCTGTAACTCCTGGTACTTTGGGGAAAGTTACGGCAATAACAAAAGACCCTTTCGAAAAGGATTCGGAAATAATTTCAGTAAAATGGGATAATGGCTCTTCACTTTCCTTACTTACTGTCACCGACGCATGGAAAAAAATTGTAGACGACAAAATCAATGAGTCCAGGGATTCGGCTTTGGAGTCTTTTAAAAGAAATAAAGAAATTTTCAAACATTTTGATTGGAGATTTTTTAGAGATTTCCTATACAAGTTGAGGGACACAGGAATTGTAAATATGTTCGGTGCAGCACCTTTGATTTATGCAGGTAAGGACCATATTGACCGGTATTACGGAGAAGGTAAAGAAGATGATGAGGATTTTCAAGAATTCTTGAACGATGCCGAAAAGGCTAGAAATCTTTTTATTTCAAACTTGATAGAATATATGGCGGCCAAAAATATGGATGTTGATAATATGGATTTGGTAAATTCAAAGGCCAGAGAAATCAGTAAGAAATTTTTAGATATATATATTTCCTTTAGTTAGATAAAGGTGCCTTGATTGATGGATGAAATTTATAATTTTTCAATTTCAAATCCTCAAATTTAATTTCATCCCAATCTACCAAATATCCATCTTTGAATTTGAAATCAAAATCTAAATCTAAGGTAGGTAAATTGAACGGTTCACGTTCAATTTGTTCTTTGGCTTGTTCGATGTGGTCAAGGTATAAATGTGTGTCACCCAAATTACCAATAAGTTGGTCAGGTATCATGTTTGTTAATTTGCCGAGCAACATAAGTAAAAGTCCATATGATGCGATATTGAAGGGCAACCCAAGAAATGTATCCACAGAACGTTGGTTCCACATAAGAGAAATTGCTCTTTTTGGAGTTTTGTCGTAATAATCATTCTCGAAATCAGGAACTACGTTTTCATCATACTCCATACCGGTTTCGTAGTTTTTATTGAACCAAAGTCTATACCTTTCAGAGTAAGAAAGTTCTCTTGTATAAACTTGAAACCCATAGTGACAAGGGGGTAAAACCATTTCATCAAGTTCAGCAACATTCCATGCATTTACCATGAGTCTTCGGCTATCAGGTTCATTCCTAAGTTGGTAAATCAATCTCGAGATTTGGTCATACCAAATTGAACCTCTTCTATCTCCATCATTCAAATCCATCCAACCTTGCCAACATCTCCATTGTTTACCATAAATTGGACCTAACTCACCAAACTTTTTGGCAAAATCAGAATTTTTTTTGATTTCATCAATGAACCATTCTTTTGATGGAATATCCTCATGACCCATGAATACTTTTTGATAATTTTTGTAAGCATCACCATCCCAAATATGACATCCATTATCAACTAAGAATTTTATATTAGTATCACCTCTTAAAAACCACAATAGTTCAGTGACCATAGTCTTCCAAGCCATCTTTTTCGTCGTCAGTAAAGGAAATCCTTCACTCATATTGTGACGGATTTGTCGTCCAAAAACTGATAACGTGCCTGTTCCTGTTCTATCTTTTTTTTCCACACCCCAATGAAGAATGTCTTCAAGTAGTGCTTGATATCTTGCATCTAAATTATTCATAGTTTCTCTTAGTAAAAAATCCTGAATGTAGTTTTGCGTTATTTAAAGCGAGTTGAACAGCATTCAATTTATCCATCTGAGGATTTAATCTCATGAGATTTTCAACGGAATGTAGAACGTGGTCTTTAACCTTTAGTTTTTCGGCTTCTTTGAGTAAGCTTTCAATTAGTTCATCATTTTTCATAAAAAAAACAAATTCATTTTTCAATCAACATGATTGTATTTTGGATAGGAAATCTTGCAACAGGTAGTCTACTTGATTCTTCATTTGTGGTTTCTTTCATTACCTCGTAGAACCCCTCTTCTTTCACTTTGACAGTTGGAACATTAGAACAGGAAAAAATGATTTTTGTGTTTTCGGTAACCTGTACGGTTTTGGTTGTTGTGTTAAATAATAATGTAAGCATTTGATTATGTTTTAAAAATGGAAACAAGCGGATTTAAATAAGGCTACAAGCAAATTACCAAGTTACTAACAGAAATTTGAATCACACTTGTTTCCAAAAACAAAATTACAACAATTTTTATTTCTAGTCAAATATAAAAAAAGATATTTTCAAAGATATTTATAAAGAAAAAATTATGAATCCTTGGTTTTTACAACAAGTTTCTAACGAAGAAAAAGAAAATATTTTATCAAAACATAAAGAGCTCTATAATGGTTATCAAACGATGCAACCCAAAGTATCGAATGAACAACCACTTTATGTTCAAGATTTTGCAAAAGATAAGTTGGGTGCTACTTTGACAAATGATGGTAAACTTGTTGGATACACTAATAAGATTTATGAGCAGTTTGACCAACATATGACTGAAGAAAAGACTATGTGTTCCGAATGTGGTTCAGAAATGAGAGAAGGAGAATGTTCAGAGTGTGGTTACAGAATGGAAGAAATCGATGAAAATCAAATAGTTGTTAAAGGGATTTGTGACAATTGTGGAGGATTTTTAGAAGGGGGTGAATGTCCTGAATGTGGACATAAATTGGAAGGTGAAATGGAAGAGGAAACTGATACAAAGGAAAGAAAAAAATCTAGATTTGAAAAATGGATGGAGAGTGATGAAGATACAAAGTTGGAAAGGGCTTTGAAAAAATTCGGAGACTTTTTAATGGATTTGGAAGATGAAATAGACGGTAGAAAAAAAGAAAAAGAAGAAACTAATGAAGGAATTTTTGATATACCAGACATTAAAAAGGTTTTCAAAAAAAGAGAGGTTAAAGATAGGAGACCTTACGAACCTGAAGCAATTGAAAAAATAATCAGGCTAATACAAGACGCAAGAAATGAACAACATTTGGATTCTGCGATGAGAATGTTTAGAACCTTGGAGGACATGAACCCCGAAATGCACGAAATTTATAAAATGAGGGTCCTAAATGCATTCAAGAGAAGGGCTGATGAATTGGATTATTATTTGAAGAAGAAAAATATTGGTGAAGGTAAGGGTAAACTCAGTGACATCTATAGTGTAAAAGATTTAGACTTAAAAGGGGAGTTTGATTATGTGGAAGGTGGTGATAACTACGACAATTCATTTGAGAAAGACCATCACATGAAAAAAATCATGAGTAAGGAAAATGCAACCTCTAATGCTCCTATGGGAAAACACTACGATGAAATAGAAGAACCTTATAATTTTAAATCAGGCGGACCTGTTGGTGACGGAGGGACTTTGAGACAAAAACCAATATCTAGTATAAAATCGGCTGCAATTGGACTTAAAGAAGGTGGTTTCACGGGAGGTGGAAATGCTCCCGATATGGATTTGAGTAACGTGGACCCAGCTTTCAATTTCGATTCAGAAGGACCCGTTGATGATACATTCACAATTCCGGCTGATGATATGGATTTAGATGAGAAAGACGTAAAAAAACCATATAAATTTGTATCAGGTGGAGGTAACGAAAATGGTGGGGATGTTTACCCTGTGTATGAGGATATGTCCTCTGCTTGGGATGAAGAACTTGAAGAAGTTGATATTTCAGGGGCTCAAGCATCACAAACTTCAGCAAAAAAACCATATGCGTTTGTTAGCACAGGTCCAGGTAAAGCGGGTCCATATCAAACTCATAGTTGGGGTGGTGAACAGCTCGGTGGGTATGAAGGAGAGAATGAAGATGCTTATTGGGATTTAGAACCAAATGAGTTAGACCCTGATAAAATAGACAGAGAAGCCTCTTGGGAAGATATAACATCTATGACAGGTGAGGATGAATTTTCAAATCTGAGTGAAGATATCGTTGAAAACATTGTGGTTCAGAAGAACAAAATCAACGAGATGATGGAACGAATGAAAAAATTTAATTGATAAATAAACCCCTCTTATGAGGGGTTTTTTAATAAGTCATAAATTCGATTATTTTTTATATCAAACCAAGTGAGTTTGGTTGATGTATCTTTGTGAAGAATTTCATCAAAAATACAAAATTCGAAAATATCTTGATTTAGGCAATTTAATTTCGTTAGAATATTTTTTATTTCATTCAGTCCGAATTCTAATTCAAATTTCAATGACTCGTAAAATTTCTTTTCAGGTATATAAATGTTAAAATTAGTTAGGTTATTTGGTAAAATAACTTTATGAGGGTAATCATAAGATTTGGTAAAATTAAAGTTCAGAACCAAGTCATATTCCGAAAAATTCGACACATCTAAAAAATTCTGATTGTAATTTAATATGACTAAATTTTTTTTTGATTCAATTGGTTCAAAAAAATTATTTTGAATCATCATTATGTTCTTAGGTAATGTGCCCTCGTAGTTTTTAAAAAAGGGATGAGTATCATCCCAATACCTCAAAGTTTTTCTGAAATTATTTATATCCTCCAAGGTTATTTCCTTTTTTTCAATCAACTTAGTTTTTTTAATAATTGATTTTTCGTCACCGAATTTTGAAAAATGAAATCCCCCTTCAATTATTCTATAATGTATAGAGTAAACTACGTTTTTGTTGAAATAAAGATTTTCTATAATCTTATCGTCTCTAAGTAATTGTGAAAAGGTGAAACAAAATGTTCCCAAATGGTTTTCATTGTTTACATACTCAGTAGAACAAATGAAGTTTTTCTGTAAAAATGCAATTGGTTCAAAAGTTAAAATTTTATCAAAATCGTTCAAATTAAACTTAGGAGGTAATTCATCCACTTCAGAGAAAAGGATATAATCCTCATAGTCTAAATTCATACTTTTCAATTGATTGGAAATTACTGATTGAATTTTCGGAATTTGAAATTCAATATCAGTATTTTTGTGATGAGATTCAATGTCACACTTCAAATAAATAATTTTGTCTGACCAATTTTGAAAAAAAATTTGTTTCGTCTGATAGTTGAAATCTTTTTTTTCTCCTTCAAAATCACGGTTAGATTCAACTACTATGAAATAGTCTACAAAATCGTATAACTCCGAAAATCTGAATCTAAGCATGTCAATTTCATCGTATATGAAACAACAGTCAATAATTGATTTTTTTTTCAATATAAAAAAATATTAGATTGAGTTTATTGATAAAAGTATCTATTTTTAATATACAAAAATTTATAAAAATGTCATCAAACTATTTTTTAGCCGACCAAAGAAATAATACCAATCATTTGAATTACTATTATTTCACAGACGGATTTACTCCTGAAGAAATAATTGAAATAAGAAAAATTGGAGATAACGCTCCCAAAGAAAAAGGTACAACCGTATCTGACGATAAGAATATAGTAAACGAATATAGAATTAGCGATATATCTTGGCTCGGAGATAATTCAGAAACAAGTTGGATTTATAAAAAAATCTCTGATTTAGCTAAAATTGCAAACAGAGAAATGTGGAATTTCGATATTTGGGGTTATCATGATAGTTTACAGTATACAATTTATTATGGTGATGGTGGACATTATGATTGGCATGCAGACTTAGGCCCAGGTATTTCTAACAGAAAACTTTCTGTGGTGCTTCAACTATCAGACCCAAGCGAATATGAAGGTGGTGAATTGGAAATGAACCCGGGCGGAAATTTATTGACAGTACCGAAAAAATTAGGTTTGATTTGTTTCTTTCCTTCATTTCTTTTACACAGGGTAAAACCTTTAACCTCTGGTACCAGACGTTCCTTGGTTACATGGTTGTGTGGTGCAAATTTCAGATAGAATGATAAGAGAAAAAGTAACCGTAAAGGATTTTTCCACAATAGCTAAAGAGCACAAACATTATTTGTGGCATTTTGTCCAAAAAAAACAGAACAAAACAAGACTAGCGTATTATTCTTATTTTGACGAAACAAATCATTCAGGACATCCAAACCCTATGATTCCATTCGTCGATAAGTTAGATTTACCCTACTTTGAATCGTACACTGAAGAGAGTATTGATTTTTTAATGGATACAAATATACACGGGGACAAACTTTATCGACCTATTTTTGACCCCGTTGAGTATGTTTATCGTAGACAATTTTATTCACCCATTTTTTCTTCGTTTAACCATTACAATCGAGTGAGTTGTACTTTAAACTATTGTTATTGCCCTGAGGGTTTCATTCAAGTTATTGCAGATTTAGATTTGAAGTATGTCTTGGACTTGGAGTTGAAATTAGACTAACGTTCGGTGTTAAAGAAAAACACTTGGAATAATCTACCATCATACATGTCTTTACCGAAATAATCCAAAGAGACGTGGTAATTGTCGGCTCTGTACATTACACATCTATTGAAAACATTACCTATTCTGTCAACCATTTCCCATTTTGTATAATCTTGACAATCTGAGCCCGGAGGAGCGGTCTCTTTATAACCAGGTTCATTCTCTCTTTTATAGTCGAAATGTTGCCAACCTGTGGCTTTGTGTCTGAAAATACCTGTTCCTGAACTAAGAGGAGCGTCAGGTGTCAAATATATAAGTGCTGCCCAATCTGTTGTTGAATCAGCATGAATCCATGAACGGTCAGCAGCAACTGTATATTGGAATGAACCGGTATATTCACCTCCCCACCATACAATATCACCTGCAAAAGGAGAAAGAATCTCTCTGAACTTATTTTTTAAAGGTTCATTCAGAAAAGAAATTGTTCTTTGACCGGGATAATTTCCTCTAACCTTGAATTCTTGTTTTAGTGCGAAGTCACGAACTTCTTGAGGATTTTCATAGAAGTTATCTATTGTTAGTGAATTAAATCTCATTTGATAAAATTTGTTAAATAAAATATAGGTAGAAACTCGAGAAAAAAAAATATTATTTTTTTTGTGGGATATGATTTTTACTATCTTTTTAAATATTTGTATATAAATTAGTTGGTATATGGAAATCAAAGAGATAGTATCATATTTTTTGAATACAGATGCAAATATTTTAGAAGTATCTTTCAGAACAATTGAGGATAATGAGGATGTTCTAAGAACCGATAATATTGACTACACTTTCGTGCAAGATTATGGATTTGATTTAGTTACTGAGTCTTTTGATTTTTTCGATGATGAATTTGAAGACTTGGAAGAAGGAGAATCCGAAAAAATTGAACTAGATGAGGACCAACTTGTTATATTTTTGAACGAATACTATACAATAAATCCACAAGATTTACCTAAGGCAGATTTCTACTAAGGTCCTACTCTGTTTAAAGAAATTATAAGTCTATAATGCGGACCATCTTTCCCATTTGGGGCAAAATCTAAACCTGATAACTGTAAGGTTTCAAACAAATCACTATCCACTTGGAATAAAATTCTGTGGTAAGTACCTCTATCTTTTGGTTTATAATCAAATTGGATTTTTCCAAGTGTGTAGGCATCGTAACTCCAAGGCACCCTTGAATAAAAAATTTCTTCGGGTTGTTCCCCATATTCCCATCTGTCTCTTTGTCCATTTTGTATTCTATTATGCCATACCATTTTAATACTTGCGTAATCAAAATGTAAATAAAAATTATCTATTATAATTGAATCAAATGGGTCTGGTAAACTTGTATTGTGGAAAAGTTGGCCGGAAAGATAGGTGGTGTCTTTGGTGTTTGGTTGGGAGGTTTGAATTACGGTAAGTTTTGACACAACGTATTTACCACTTAGAGTAAGTGTACTAATATTTGTTACATACTTCTCACAGGAAGTGAAACTTACTAAAAAAAATAGTATTAGTATTCTCAAAATCATCCTATAAATATAGAAATCAAATTTGATGAAATCAAAGTATTTATTTTAATGAATTTAGACGTAGAAAACCTGATAAAATTTTTCGAAAAACACACAGTAAATTCCTCAAAACGAGAGATGGGTGAACAAGAAGCTGGTGGTGGAGCGGGAGGTGCTGGTGGTGGAAAAGGTAATAATCCTTCCAAATGGGCAGACACTGTTGGTGGTCCAAAAAGGGGGGTTGCAAATAGTTTACCTAAGAAAGGTCAGTTTTGGGCTCAAATTCATGGAGGACCTGCCAGGGGGGTTGCAAATAAATTGGGAACCGCATGAAAAACAAAAATATTTCTCCTAAAGATAGTTTGAAATCAATTCTTCTGAGGATGAATTATGATTCAAAAAAAACCTTGGCAGAAAATTTGAAATTTTTGAGTGAGCAAGCTGGAGGTGCTTGGGCGGGTACCCCTGGTGCACCTACCCCATTTATGACAAATGATGTGAATGATGTAAAAAAAGTTTATCCTCAGGATTGTGCCTTCCCTGATAAGGCTGTTCTACCGGGTACTAATAAGTACGGTTTGAAAGGTCTTGATGCCATACCTAAAAATTTCTGTGCTTATCAGAGACCGTCTATAAATTGTGATATAGACAAGGACGTAGATAATCAAGCTACTTGGATTTTACTACCCGATTCGAGTAAAAACATTTCTTTTTTTACCACTTATGAAGATTATGCGAGTTCTGTTGATTTGTATTTAGATGAATTATCACCTGAATCAAAAAACAAAATAAATAGGGACACCCTGATAGAAAAGTTCCAAAAAATCATACCTCCCAATTCGGTTAAACAATTCAAACTTAAAAGTGTAACCAAAGATGGGGATATAGTTGAAAAAACTTATTTACCTTACGTTTGTTATAGTGTACTTCTTGAGAAAGACCTGCCGAGTTTTATCGGTTTCAAAGGGTTTTTCGACGAACAGAATCAGCCCTTTGTTTATGCTGAAAAAAGAGATACAAGAACTGAAACAGAAAAAATTTTAGATGAATGGGAGGGAGCAATTTATTTTGCACAATTCTTGGTTGCCGTAGTGGCCACCGCTGCGTGTAATGGTTGTGCAGCTTCTATTTGGATTGATTTGATTGTTTCCCTCGGTGTAGGTGCTGCTTATACCACGAGAAATTTTGAGAAAGGAGAAGAAGTTGATGCCGTATTGGCCGCGTTTTTCGCTGTTTTGCCTGGATTATATTTTTTCAAGGGATTAAAAGGGGTCACACCAAAAATTGCAAAGGAGTTAGAGACAAAATTTGCTAGGTCTGGTTTAACCGCTCAATCTTCAGTCGCTCAATATAAAAATTTTACGAAAAGTTTATCCCCCGAAGCTCAAAAAGTTTTAAATAATCTTTTTAGAAATGACCAAGTTTTATTCAAAGAACTTATAAAAAAAGGAAGTGGTGGAGGTAAAGATATTGTCAAAGCAATAAACGCCAAGTTTGCCGACATGTTTGTTAGATATCCAAAATTGATAAAGGAAATCCCTGTAAGGGACAGAATTTGGTATAAAACTATGTTTTTACCTGCAGCGACCGCTTTTATTGCCGCTGCGGGGGTGAATTATAAATGGGGGTCTCAGTTGAACACAGTAGATAGTGAAAAACTTACTGATGAAGAAAAAGATAAATTAGATGGAATTTGGGAATTCATTCCTGAGGAATTGAAACAAGAAATGGTGGTGAATTTCTTTAACAAACCTGAAAATATATCACAAGTAATCAACGACCCGCAATGGAAAGGAACCGAACAAGAAATTAACGCAAACGCAAAGAAAAATTTACCTGAAGCTCTCAACTTACTTTTTGTCAAAAACAAAGTCAGAGAAATTTTTGAAAAAAACGGGTATAAGTATGAAGATTTCATGACATTAGACCAAGAAATCAAATTGTCGAAGTCTGAACTAGAGGTTTTGAAAAAAGAAGGTTGGGTTATGGCGGACGAATGGGACGATGAATCACAGGTGGACATGACACTATTTATAAATGGTGACTTATATTATAAAATAAAGAAAAAATGACACGTAAAGATAAATTAGTAATAACTGAGCTCAAAAGAATCCAAGAAATAATGGGGGTAGAAAATAATTTACCTATACTTTTAGAACAGCCCAAACCGTTACTTACCGCTTTAAAAAGTATTTTTACCAACGCGGAGCCTTTGGAAAAGGGTGCAATATATCAGCTTACACATAATGGTAAACCGTTAAAAAAATTGGCGAATGCTGAATTTCAAGAATTGAAAAGTTTGGTTTCCAAACCAAATTTCAGATTTGCCGACATTACAGATGATGGTTTAAGATTGACTCTGAAACAAATAGTACAAAGTAATGAAGAATTACAAGCGTTAGCAGAAAAAACGATTCAAGATATAGCAAAAAGTCAGGGGAAGACTGTTTCACAATTGATGAAAGAATTCGCACAAGACTATATCGACACTAACGCAGAAAATTACACTCCCGAAGAATGGATTAAAAATAAATTATCTACTCTTACAGTTCCTGATGGTACTGCTAGTGGTGGTCGTCGTCCTTTGAATATAGATGACGGCTCTATTGAGTTGATTGAAAATTATTTAGTACAACAGTTGAAAAAGTATGTACCTGAAATAGAAGTGGCTGGTAGAAAAATTAGTGCCGCTTCAAACTCATGGTGGACAACAGGAACGGGTGCACAACTCAAATCGCTTGGTAATGCCCTGTTACCATATTATTTCAAAAACCTTTGGTATAAATTTGTACCATGGGCAACAGAAATATTACCAAATAAATTGTTAAAAAAATGGAAAATAGAAGTTCCTAGTATTGTAGACGACCTTGAAGGTCAAGTTGCTGAAATTATGAGGAAGCAACAAACCTTAGACCCACAAGGAGAGGAAATGAGTTTTGATGTATTGGAAAATTTGGACAATATGTGGGCAATAATATCACGAGGACGAAAGAGCATGATGGAACAACAATATAAACAAATGATTCAAGATTGGTTTGTAACGAATTCAGCAATTCCAAAGAAAGAATTGGAGGTATTTTTAAACAACCCGGGAGTTAAAAAGGTCTTGGAGACACCGCCAGAATATTTGACAAAAAAAATGGATTATATTTTCATGACTTATCTCAAGGCTCATGTGAAAAAAATTCCAGCTGTTGGTGCAACCCTACAAGCGATTAAAAATGCTAAAGCTCGAGGTGGAATTATGAAATCTTTTAAAGAACAAGATTTCTTTGAATTCATTCCTAGATTAAAAAATGAAATTCTCTATAAAACTCCCCTCACCAAAGCCGAAATGATGGAATTAGGTATGAGGACTACAAAAGCTGGTACAATAATAGAATTTGCCTTCATTTATTTGATTTGGGTCCCTGTAGTAGAAAATTTGATAAAAAACTATTTTGCAACAATTTATCAAAACTATTTTGTTATAGATGATTTTAACAAAGAATTAGAAAGATACAGGCAATTGTGTAAGGTCGGTCTCATAGAAGAGAATGGTAAACCTATCCCACCCTCAGAATGTAACAAAAGATTTGCGGAAATAAAAAGAACAACATGGGATGGTATGATTGAAAATGTAAAAGCTAATTATCCTTTTAGAGCTTACATTAGGGACGTAAAAGAAGGTTTTGGAGAGGGTATACCAGAAGGGTTGTGGAACCTTTTATTAAATCCGGCCACAAGGATTGATGAGTTATACAGTGCACTTAAAAAGTCTGTAAGTGAAGGGGAAAGTGTTATTCCATTTGAGCGTTGGAAAGATGAGGCATTGGAACCTTTCGAGCCCATAAGAGAGGATATGGAAAAACAACTTAGAAGTCTAGGTTTACCGGTGGACAATGAAAAAGAATTAGATGCTGCAACGGCCGAACTAATTAGAAAACAGGAAAAAGAAAATCCTGAGCTCAGATATATGTCAGGAAACCTTAAAGAAAATTTAGTAGATTTTAAAAAGTTTCTAACAACTCCACCTAATACTATGACAATGTCTTCTTTGACTAATGCTGCGGAAATGACAGATAATGTTGGAAAATATTATTTAATCGATAAAACAAAACCGGTCGATATTTACGACAACCCTAAATTCAGATTTTTTGAAGGAACGTTTACACAAGATTATGCAAACTAATATAAAAAAACTAATAGTCGAACAAATAGTTTATCCTCCGTGTGACCCCGTTGACCCTCCTACCGATTTCACCGATGAAGAATGGGCAGGGTCAGGAAGACCGCCTGTAAGAAGTGGTTGTGCTCCGTGTAAAAAAGGAACTAAAATCTTCATAAGATGTAAGGCTTCTGTACAACCACCAATCGACGACAAATATGTAGGTGTGTATGTTAAAAAAGGATTTGGAATTATTCAGGATTTCAAAGTCAAATTCAAACAATTTAGAAATCAGTTGAAAATGACAATGGGTGGTGGTCAATACGTACTTACCAAATCAACCAACACTGAAGATGTTTTTTGGAATCAAACTTTTGGAATCGATGTTACTTTTGATTTTACTGAGGACCCACCTCAAGCTATTATAAATTTATCTACACCGAACGCTAGTGTTCTTACAACTTTGGAAGGTGCAAACGTAGTTCGTCTTATGGCACCACCTCCAGTCGGTCAAGGTAGTGAAATAACTGTTACAAAAACTGATGAATCCGTCAACCCTGCAGCAGAGGACTCCGCAGTTTGGAATTGTGTGAAAACCGCTCTTGATAATTCGGGTGCAATAATGATGGGAACAAGTCTAAAAGGTGATTATAAATATTTTCCTGTAGATACCATTTATGAGGGTGAAGAAACTGATTTTTATTTGTACAAGAACTATAAAGCTGAATGGAAGACTTCAGATTCCATGAAAACAATAAAAACAGGTAAATGGGAATGTACTGAAAATAATAAAGGATTTAAAATTACATGGGATGATGGTAAAGTTGAAAAATTTCCTGTTAGGGCTCGAATATCTGGTGATGAAAATGAAGATAATAATCAAGATGATGGTTCAGACGGAGGAGAAAATCAATCAAAGATAAAAAATTGTCGTTCGTTTGTAACTGAACCAAATGAGAAAGATATTTTGAGTGGAAGAAAACAAATAAAAAAATGTATGAAAGGTCCGATTATTGCAAGTATACAAAAAATGCCTGTATTTCAATCATACCTTTTTGATGTGCTAAGAGGAAATAAACAACCTGAAGTTACCGATGAATTTTTCGGACCTTATATGGAAAAGGCAATCAAAATTTATCAAAGTACAAACGGATTATATTCGTTAAACAGAACTTTAAGTGGTACCATAGATAAAAAAACATATGAACTTCTTTTATCACAAAATAAAAATAGACCAGGACCTGAACCTGAACCACCGAAGCCCGCACCTAAACCTGAACCTAAACCTGCTCCAGCGCCAGAACCTCCAAAACCAAAATTTGCTGACGAAAAAACAAAATTTTAATTATGAAACGTAGAATTATACAAGAACAAGACGAGAAACAAACCAAAAAAACAAATTTAACAAGAGCGATTGAGTTAGGTTGTTTTGATAGATTGGGTATAACAATAAATCCAGAAACACCACAAGAAAAAGACGGTAACGTTATTTTATTTGCTAAAGGGAATGAGTCTCAAGCGGATTTTCAAGTGACTTTTGAACCTGACGTGAACCAAAAAGATGCTAAAGGATTACAACAATTAGGAAAAATAGTTAAAACTTTAGACCCCAAAGAATTTAACATTTGGACTTGTAGACCTTTACAAACTGAGTTATCGAAAAAACCCGAAGAAAAAAAAGAACCCCCTAAGGAAGAGGAAAATAACAATGACCCTGAACTAACGACTTTGAAAGATGCTTTGAAAGCCGCAAAGGCTAACCCTTTGAAAGAAATTGAAGTGAAAGATTGTGTTTCAGCAATAAAATTATTTTTTAAATATTCCAAAAATGCTCCACAAGCTGATTTAGGTCAATTCCATGAAGTCGTGAAAAATAGTGTGTCCAAGTGTGCTAGACAGGAGAACATGAAAAAATTAAATAGGAAAAACAAACAAGAGATAAATACGATGTTACAAACGATAGCTAACTATGCTCAAAGAGATAAGGATAAAGGAAAATACAAGATTGTGAATTTACCACTCATTGAAAATAGAAATTTGAATTCGTTGGTGAAGGAGGTTTTGAATGAAACTAAAGTATTAAAAGAAAATAGACTTATCCTTGAAAAGATATGTGAAAGTAGATTGAAAATTGTCTCGGAAAACATGGATGATTTTGAAAATATGAGTAGAGTTAGAAAAATTAAATTTGGTTTTAGATTCTTGAAAGAATCCTCTGAGTTATTAGAGATTGGTCTTATAAAAGAAAATCTAACCGATATATTTCAAAATTTATACGGTAAGAGTATGGAAGATATGATTGGTGCAATATCTGAACCCCTTCTAATTTCATTATTGACAAAAATTGGTTTAGACGAAGATTTGAAGGGCAAAGTTCTGACGAATATTCAATCGAAAGGAACAGAAATTATACCATCTATGGGAGATTGTAAATCTCTGACAAATTTTATATCGGCAGCAATTTCAGAAGAACTTACCAAAAAAATGAACACTGAAAATATAATCCAAAGTGATGTGGTCAATACAAGTCTTATGGACACACTAAAAAATTCAAGTTTTTTAGAAAATCTGAATTCTAAATTAGAAAGTTCGGTTTGTGAGTTATACGATAAATTCACAGAAAATGCAAAAAATTTGGTTGTCAGAATGTCAGCACTCTGATGACCAGTATAAATGGTAGGAAAACAAAAAGGGGGTGTTCCAAATCAAAAAAAAGAAGGGTTTAACCCTTCTTTTTTGTTTTCACTACTTCATCGATGATACCATATTCAACAGCTTCATCGGCCGACAGCCAAAAGTCACGTTGAGAGTCTTCAGTAACTTGCTCGGAAGTTTTTCCACAAAATTCTCCAAGTAGTTGGAATAAAATTTTGTTGGTTTTTTCCCATTCTATAAAATTGATTCTTGCATCTTGAATATTACCACCAGCACCACCAGATGTTTGATGTAACATAGTTTTAGAAAAACGTAAAGATGCTCTTTTTCCTTTGGTTCCAGCACCTAAGAGGACTGAACCCATGGAAGCTGCCATTCCTGTGTTTACAGTTCTAATATCACAGGTAATGTACTGCATAACGTCAACCATAGATAAACCACTCTTTACTGAACCACCAGGCGAATCGATATGCATGGTAATATCAGTCTTATCTGAGTTATCCAAAAACATAAGTTGAGCTTGAACTATGGTGGACATTCGGTCATCTACGGGACCTGCAACCCAAATGATTCTATCTCTCATCAACCTCGAAAAAATATCAATTTGAGTTGCCCTCATTTCTCTTTCTTCAAGAATGTAAGGGGTCATAGAGGATTCAATTTGTTGACCAAAATAATGTAAATCCAAGGAACCCTTTCCTAAATGTTTTGTGTAATAATTTGTAAAATCGTTCGTCAAATTCATATGTATTAAATTTGAAACAAAAATAACAAAAAAAAGTTACAACCCCAAAATGTCATCGACAATTTCTTGACTTGACAAAGTTTTCCAAGGTCTTGGGTGTTGATATGACCAAAAGGTTTTCCAATTTCCATACCAAATTACTCCCTCCATTCTATGGTCCAAAGTTCTAAAATCGGTTGAGGTTTTGGGAAACCTTCCTATGTTATAAGTTTTGTAAAAATCTATTCCGAAAGTGGAATAATAATCTCCGAACATTTTATTTATCTCGTCGAATTTAGAATTTAGGACTATTTTACACCCATGTATTTTTTGATATACTTTTACTCTTTCCGTCCACAAAAATGCCTCTTCCTTATCTTCAGTGACTAAATTAAATAACACATGTTTACCATAGTCATTAAATCTGTGTACAAAAATTTTGGACATTCCATAATTTGGGACATACTTGGAAATTTGTATCTCAAAATCGTAATAGAATTCTATTGGACAAGTGAAATCTACTCTCCATCTTGGGTATGAACCTGAAGATATTTTGTATCCCTCGATATAAAGAGATTGGTCCTCGTTCTTCTTATATTCTCTCAATTCAACATAATATAATTTGTCAGGACCCGCGACTCTAACATGTACGCTAGGGTTTGTATTAAAAACAATTTGTTCACTATTCAGAGTAATATACATAATCTTCTAATATGAGTTCATCAATTATTTTTTTATATAAAGTTTCAAATGCTTGGCGAGGATGTTCAATAATTGGTTCATTGTGGGAGTTAAATGAAGTGTTCAGAAGTACAGGAATACCTGTTATCAAGTAATACTCGTTTAAAATCTCCCAAAATTTAGGATTTGATTCTTTTACAACAACTTGAGGTCTTGCGGTTTTATCTGACTTTTGAATTACTGCAGGAATTTTATCTATCCACTCCTCTTTTGTGGAATAACACATAGTCATAAATTGTGCAGTATATTTTGACTTAGAACAAGTGAAAATTTCATCAAAGTGTTCGGACATGACGATAGGTGCAAATGGCATAGTATCATATCTTTTAAGTCTCCCGTTCAAAATTTTATGTGTTTCTTTATCTGTGGGTTTTACTAAAATACTTCGAGCACCCAAAGCCCTTGGACCCAATTCAGACCCACCCTGAAACCATCCAACTATATTACCATCAGCAATTTTTCTTGCCATTTCTTTTACATCATACTCTCTTCTCTTAAAATTGAATGAAGTTGAAGCCCTTTGAATTTTTTCTTCAGAATACTTCGAACCGAGAAAAACATTTTTTAAACGTTTTGGTTTAGTCCATTCACCTAATTCTACAGATTTAAAAATTGCGGCACCGAGAGCTAATCCCTCGTCACCCATCGGAGGTAAAATGTAAACTTCCTCAACCCAAGGTAGTTCGTTTATGTGTTGATTTAGTTTAACGTTTGCAAAAAGACCTCCGGCGAAACATAGTTTTGTATATTCTGGATATAACTTGTGTAAATCATTTATAAATCTCAACATCAAATCATTTGTCAATTTTTGTAAATTGAAACAAAACATTTCTTTGTTTATTTGACTTTCGAAAAAACCATCTTCAAACATCATATCACAAATAAACTGTGTTTTTGGTGCGGTACCCGAGGGGAAAAATCTCAAATTTTCATAATTTACTAATGAATTCAAGATTTTATATATTTTTTCATCATAAAATCCATCGGGCGCCATTCCCATAAGTTTTCCCTCATCTTTACACATTTTCCATTTTCCCTCATTATGTTCATCATAACCTCTCATACTAGACGTACTAAAACCCCACAAATGGGATAAGCTGGCAAAACCAGCATATGGCATATTTTTCACTAAGGTCATTTTTCCATTTTCACAAAGGAAAATTTTCATTACTGATTCTTGACCACCGCCATCATATGTTATGGTTATCGTTTTACCTTCAAATCCACTTGTAAAATATGCACCGTAAGCGTGGGCGGTGTGATGACTTACCCTTTCATAAGGTTTACCTTTGGAAATTCTTCTCAAAAATTCGTCGGGTACAGGCTGAGCAATAACCCTATAATCCGCTTCATGAAATTTCACGTTGGTTTCAAGCTCTGCCCTGTTCAAACACATTTCGGCCTGAATGTCGTAATTATCACCCGCCTTTATTCTAGTCAAACGTTCTTCTTCTATAGAAAAAATTATTTCTCCATCTTCCAAGTAAGCTATACACGGGCTGTGTGAGCCTGTGAACATACCATAAATTCTACTCATTTTAGTTTTTCCAAATTAAAAAATTATTGAGAACCAAATAATTTAAATTTCGGGTAATAAAAGTTTTGATTGCGTCTGTTGGGGTTTCGACAATTGGCTCACTCGGCCCGTTGAAACTTGTATTCAAAAGAACAGGAACCTGAGTTTTCTCATAAAAACTTTTAATAAGCGTATAAAATTTATAATTATTTTTTTCTGTTACAGATTGAATTCTAGCAGAATTATCAATATGAACTACAGATGGTATTCTTTCTCTCCAGGATTCTTTCACAGTTGTAGTCACTAACATGTGAGGAGAAAAATAATCCATATCGAATATTTCATTCTGATATTCGTAAAGGACTGCGGGTGCGAAAGGGCGGTACCACTCTCTACCTTTAATATCTGCATTTATGTGACCACACATCCATTTGGTCATTGGGGATGCGACAATTGACCTATTACCAAGCGCTCTAGGTCCGATTTCAGAACCGTCCTGAAACCACCCAATAACTCTGTTTTGTGTCAACCAATAGGTTACTTGCTCAACTAATTCGTTGAAATCTTTATATTCTATGAAATCTAATTCAGGGTGTTCGTTCAGTGCTGATATAATCTCATTTTTATGGTATGGTCTCCCAAAATAAGGAGAAATTTTTGAAGTATTTTTGATTTCTGTAACTTTCTGAAGTGCATACCATGCGCACCCCAATGGGATACCACTGTCATCAGCAGGAGGTAAGAAAAAACAATTTTCATACAAACCTGATTTCAGAATTAGTTCATTAGAATTACAATTCAAGAAAGAACCTCCAGCAACACAAATGTTTTTTGAATTGGTCATATTTTTTGCCATTTTCGCTAAAATTAGTGAAGCTCTTTCTTGTTCCCTTTGATATATTCCTGCAGCAACCGACCTTGAAAAGAAATCTGACGCCCAAGTAACTTTTGGGTAGATGCTGTTATTTAAAAGAGATATTTCCCCGTCAATTTCTTTCACAAACTCAGGTGCTTCAGAAACCAATTTTGGGTCACCGTATGATGCCAACCCCATCAGTTTTCCGGCGCTCCAAGTATGATTGGCGGGTTCGTATACCAATTGTAGAGTTCCCTCAGAATACATTGTTCCCAAGGAAGTTTCTTCATTAGTATTCCAAGGAACCGGAAACTTTACCCATCTTTTATAGTGTTCTTCATAAGTGTCCTTTTTTAAATGAAGAATTGAAATTCCTTCAGCCCAATCAAAATCTGGATTCAAGTCCCACTTTTTGGGGTCATACCATTCGTGGGTTTTATTTTTATAAGTTATGATACTACCTGAAGCATCCGCAACAACAACAGCCGCTTCGTCAAATCCCGAACTGAAAAATGTTGAGTAAGCGTGTGCTAAATGATGTGGAATGAATTGTATCTTTTCTCGACTTATATGTGAAAATTTAGAAAAGAATTGGTCTTCTACATCATCAATATTTTCCGTAGTACTATATACAAAATAATCAATCTCCCTAATCGAACAACCTATCGCATTCAGACAATAGTTTATTGACTCAAAAGGGATTTTACCACCTTGATAAGCTCCATCGTGTTTGATTCTCGATAGTCTTTCTTGTGTTATACCCACAAGTATCCTTCCGTCTTCAATTATGACCGCTCCTTTGTCGTGGCCATTCGAAAAACCTAAAACTTTCATATTTAATTTTCCTCCTCTTGTTGTAAATGAACTGCGGTGCCTTCAGCAATGTCTTCGTCACATTTGTAAATGTGAATTTTATCTGAAAACTTGAAAACAATTACTTTTTTCACTTCTTCGGAAAAGTTTACTTCATTATTAGTATCAACCACTATACCCTCACCATTTTTTAAAATAAAAGATAATGCTTTAGCAAATAAAAGTGATGGGTCTGTTGTCGGTTCTGAAGTTTGTTCTTCAGGAGTCTCATTTTTTAATTCTTGTTCCATTTTATTCTGTTTCGTCTGAGATTATGTCATTTAATTGTGACGTGGCATTCGGGTTTCTTTCTTCAAAAATTTCAACCGCTCTTTCGTATCTGAACAATTGTAGTTCTTTGACAAAAATTTCATTTTCTAAACTATCTATGTTTTTTTCCATAGAACTGATTTTGATTTTCAAGTTTTCGTTTTTTTTCGTAAGAGTTTGAACCCTCAGAAGAGAGAGTAGAAACCCTACACTTAAAACAAGAAACGCAATTGATAATTGTTTGAAGCTTAAATCCATAGTATAAATCTATTATAAAATTTTAATAAACAAATGATTTTTGGAAATCATTCCAAATTTTGGATAAAGTATGATTTTCATTTACAAGGGTTGGCGCAAATGGTTTTTGTCTCATAACCATTCTTGCTTCTTCAGGGGTCTTATCTGCTTTCTTTAGATTACATTTTTGACATGAGGTAACCAAATTGGTCCATTCATTCTTTCCACCTCTTGATTTAGGTATCACGTGGTCTAATGTCAAATTTCTCGAAGAACCACAATAAACACATTGATGGTTATCTCTTTTATAAATTCTGTTTCTATTTGCACGTAAAACTCTAGTGAAATGTCTTATGTATTTTAATAAACGTATGATTACGGGTCTGACATAAGTTTTGTAGCCTGTCACAATAGGATTATCATCAGATTTTACAATCTCAGCTTTACCCTTGTCAACTAAAACAAACCCCCGTTTGACGCTTGTTACATTCAAGGGAGTATAGTCATAATTCAAAACCAAGACGTGGCTCATAATAAAAATTTTAAACAAAAATAGTTTATTTTATTAAAAAAACAAAGGGGTCATTTATGTTGACCCCTTCAGATATAGAATGATTTAATACTTGTTTATGGTTCGGAATTTAATTCGATTTCCAATCACCATGTTCTCATAAATGTTGTCGTTTTCCAAAAGACACATCGTTTAATTCATTTATATAAATAAATATCAAATTTTGTTATATTTATAAATAAATTTTTTATGAGATTTCTAAATTATTTCCAAGATTATATCACAGAGGCAAGATACTATTCCGATGAGAAATTTAATTGGGTTGCATCTAATATGGGTAGTTGGATTTTGGATAGTACAATAGATAATCCTGTAAAAATTCAGTCATTACCAATGCTTCAGGAATTTCAAAGTTGGTTGTCGACAAATACTACAAAGGCCACAAAATCAAGTGATGATTTAGTTTTAGCCACAGACTATATTGATAGTTTCTTGAATAGTTTGAGTCCAAGAGATGCTCAAAATTTTATCAAAACTGCAATGGAAAGATTTCCTATTGTAAAAACCAAAATTGCAAATTATCTAAAAGATGAAATACAAGATAATATTGGTAAAAAAAGAGGTAGGCCACTAGGTTCAAAGAACAAGCCAAAAATTGACTTAAACGACCCGAGTATAAAGGTTATAAGAAGACTTAAACCCGCACCTCAGGAACCTGTACAAGACATTAGTAAAGATTTACCACCCGTAACTCCTCCATCAGTGATTGACCAACCTGAAGTTGAAATCTCAACTCCAAGAAGAGGAAGACCTAAAGTTTTCTCAGATGAAACAAGCGCAATTGATAGAGCTCGTTTCAAACAAGAAGGTAAAGATTATTGGGAATATCTCGAAGCAAAGAAAAAAATTGTTGATAATAAAATCAAAGTATTCAACCAACAATTAGTAAAACTTCAATCAAATATTGACAAAAGAAAGAAGTTTTGGGAGATAGAGTAATCAAATTTTTCTGATAATTTTAATTTTTAATTTTTTTTATTATAATTTTGTGAGACTTTGGGAAGTAGCGCAGGCCGGTAGCGCACTTGGTTTGGGACCAAGGGGTCGCAGGTTCGAATCCTGTCTTCCCAACCACGTCTTCTTAGCTCAGTGGTAGAGCATCTCGCTGTTAACGAGAGGGTCCATGGTTCGAGACCATGAGAGGACGCAAAGGGGATAAAACGTGCAGTGGCCTCAGGGGTTCTAGACCCCACTGCACTCCAGCGGAAGTAGCTCATTCGGTAGAGCACGACCTTGCCAAGGTCGGGGTGGCCAGTTCGAGCCTGGTCTTCCGCTCAACAAGCCCGAGTAGCTCAGCAGGTAGAGCAACTGATTTGTAATCAGTAGGTCGCAGGTTCGATTCCTGTCTCTGGCTCAAAATTTCTTGAAATGGCACATCCCAACTTACATGCCAAATCTTCCGCAAAAAAATTTGGTGGTAAACCCGAAGATTACATACATCTACACGAGTGGTTAGATGAAACAAAAGGTTGGTTTGGTGATTCTCTCCACAGAATGTTCAGACATCATTCTGAAGGAATTTTTGAGATGGAACAACGTTTCGGAACTGAATTCAAGAACAGTGATGGTAAAACTGTGTATACAAGGTATGTCGGTGAACAACATGTGAAAGAAGATTGTAATAACTACATACCTTCAGCTAAAGAATGGGTGAATAATCTGAGTGAAAATAAAAGACCGATTTGGATGATGAAAACTGTAAAACTTGAATTTGAAGATTGAATTATTCTCACAAAAATAAAATCTTATGGTTCACACCGATTCGTACTGCTTCACGAGCTTGTGTCCCAATTATGGAATATTTTAATTTTGATAGTACAAAATATCACGATGAAAATTTTCCAAAAGACTCGGATGACTATGTTTTAATAACCAACGTTCACAACCCATATAAAAGATTGGTGTCCATTTTTAAAATGTTTGAGGAACAAAAAAATTTATCAAACGTTTCCTTTCATGATTGGATTCATACAAATTTGAAAAATTTAAATAAACACAATCAAAACCCACATCAATTATGGATTTCTAAATTTATCTTATCATTCAAAAAAAAACCTGATTATATTGTAAGAGTAGAAAATATTGAAGAAGATTTATTGAAAATAAAATTTATTCAGGAAAATATGAGTAAGGAATTAAAAAAAATATTTTCTGAGAATATAAAAACAAATCAATACAGAGAAGATAATTTTGATTATTGGAAAAAAGAATACGATGAAAGTCTATCAAATTACATTTTTGATAATTTTAGAAATGATTTTGAATTATTTGGATATGATAAGAATTCTTGGAAATAATCCAACATATTTATTTTTATGAAAATAGAACAATCTTTACCCACAGTACTATCTCCCGAAGAAAAAAAATATCTTCGAAGTTATACAAGATACTTGAAAGCCTCAGGTATGAGTGAAGGACTTCTTGAGATTGAATTTGATGATTATGTAATTGATGATATTCATTGGGAGGAGTTCACCTCTTTTTCTAATAACTACAGAGTAGATATTACTGAAGAGTTACAACAAATCTTTGAAAAAATTTTTGATTTTATACAATCCAAAAATCTTATTGAAGAACCTTATGAGGAATTAAATTATAGAAGACTTGAGATTGAAATAGATTGTAGAAATTCAACGATTACTATATCTGATTTTTATACCTACTATGAAACTTCAGAAACCGAAGGTGTTTCTTACGAAGATGATGAACAACTAGACGAACTCTTTGATTCTATTTCAAAGGTTTTTGATGATAATGGCGTCAAAGATAAAGAATTCACTCTTGATTACAATGGTAGTGGTGACAGTGGTTATATAGAGGATAATTTCAGTAATAATATTCGTGTTCCAGACAAGGTCGAAGATTGGTGTTATCGTCAGTTAGAAAATCATTTTGGAGGTTGGGAAATAAATGAAGGTTCTCAGGGTCAGTTTATCTTTGATTCCGATACAAAAACTATAGAGTTACTTCACACCGCAAATGTTGAAGAGCAAATCAATAAAACAATTTTCGAAGAAAAATTTTCTGAATAAAATTTTTTTATTATTTTTGTCTAATACCTCGGTGTTGAAATAGGTAGACAAGAGAGACTTAAAATCTCTTGGACAGTAATGTCCGTGCCGGTTCGACTCCGGCCCGAGGTACACTTGACACTTTCAATATTTTGAATATATTTATAACTGAATGAAAACAATGAACTTCCATATAGAGTTTAGTAGTCAACAAGAGATTTGTTGGAAAACTCCTATGCGTAGTTCGGTAAACATGTAAACTCCTGAAGAGTTATATATACAACCTCGGACTACGTAAGTGGTTCGGGGTTTTTTGTTTTTAGGAAGTTTATTTGGTTCTTTGAAATATTGGTTGTAAATTTGTAGTTCTTGGCCCCGTCGTCTAATGGTTAGGACGCCACCCTTTCACGGTGGAGATTTCGGTTCGACTCCGTGCGGGGCTACAAAATCTTAAATTTTAGCAATAATTCGGTAATCAAGCTAACTTAGTAGAAGCGTAGGACTGAAAATCCTGAGGAGTTGGAGCGTAACCAACGATTACCACAAAAAAACAAATATTATGAAAAAAACATGTTTAGTGATTTATGTCGGAAATGGATATTCCGAATTTGAACTTTCTCATGATGGTGCATACACCTATTCCACGGATATGAAAGAAAACTATGAAAATCATCAGGAGAATATTTTCAATCCACTAAGAGAACAAGGTTATGATGTGGAGTTTGCATTATTGACTAACAAACACGATAAGTATGCCGAATATTTTCGTTTCTACAATGCCATTTTCTTGGATTACGATGAGGTTAGTCTACATGATGAGGAGGTAATGAAGAATTATTATTTTTGGAGATACAATGTTCCTCCAGGTAACTTTCGTAGTGGAGGGAGATTTAAGAAATTGAAAAATAAAATTCCCGAATATGATATCTATGCAATCATCAGAACTGACACCTTTTTCCTCAAGAGTCTCAATGACCTGACTGTAGACTATGATAAAATGAATTGGTTATGGCCTGAGACAGATTGGCAAATGTTTACTGAATTTAAGGAAGCATACCTAAGTGATGGTAAGACAGAATTTTGGCCTTGGCAAAAACATAATCGTGTAAACGGTAATGTTTTCAACATCGTACCAAAAAAGTTTTTCCGTATGTTTACAAATTATATCTGGATGGAACATGCAGCACTCTACGCGATGTTGAATGAGTTATCACCATTGGTGACCTTAGATGATGTCAACATGATGTTAGGAATGGACAAATGTTATTGCACAGATATCAGATATTGTCAAAACCCTGTATATACGTTCAACAAAAAAATCATCAAGAATAGGTCTGATGCAAAACTCGAACATTTTGGTAAAAAATAAAATATGGTCGGTTGGCCGAGTGGCTTAGGTGGAAGTCTGCAAAACTTTCTACACAGGTTCGAATCCTGTACCGACCTCGAAATTGGAATATAGCTCAGTTGGTAGAGTACTACTCTGATACGGTAGTTGTCGGCGGTTCGAGCCCGCCTATTCCAACAACAATTTTGTTATGAGACGAAAAATCATTTTTATTGATGTTGATGGACCCTTGGCTTGGGGAACGTGGGATTTAGGACCTCAAAATTTCAATATCGAATGTGCTAATTCTCGCAAATTCCAAATTCCTTATCCTTGGGTACGGGAAGATTGTGAGGCATTACAGGAAATTTGTGAGCGAACAAATGCCGATTTAGTCGTCAGTTCAGATTGGAAACAATTCTATTCTATACGACAACTTAAAGACATTTTTGTCTCATACGGTGTATATGCACCTGTAATCGACCTAACAACTCATCTAAATTTGACTAACAAAATGAGTCCTCAACCAGAGAAAGAAAGAGCACTTCAAATTGCTCAATGGGTCAAAGTCAATAAAGTTTCAAATTGGATTGCAATTGACGATATGAATTTATCCAAAGAGTTCAAATACCTGAAACCAAGAATACCTATGTGGAGACACGTACAGGTCGATGGGGATTGGGGTCACGGTGGCAGACTAAGAGATAAAGTTGAAGAATGTATCAAAAAGTTGGAAAAATAATCATATCTTTGTTTTATGAAAATCAATAGAGCGGATTTGTTATGGTTCTTGAGTAACATCCGTAGAAGACATGAAGGAAAAGAATTGACTGATGAGAAGTTGGTTGATGAATTTGCCCACTACATGGAGGCGAACCCCCGTTGTATTGATGTGAATGGTGTTAGTAAAAGAGGGAGGTTCAGTTATTCAACTGTTGGATACGGTGTATTCAGTTTGATGGGTGAAAAGTATAGAATGGGTAGAATTGAGGTTTTCGATAGAGAAGATGAAAGTGGGTATCAAGTTCATGAGGGAATCTACACTATGCCATTCGAAGTTGTAACTCAATTTGAGGATTTTATCGAATCGATTGAAACTGATTTACCAATCAACATTGAGATTGGTTCTCATAAATGGTGTGAAGAGGAGTGTGCAAAATCTTTAGGTTTTGAAAACTCCGAAGCAATGAGAGACCCTGAGAACGTGAAAAAGTATCAAAGGATGAAAAACGATGAATATGCACGTGAACAGGGTTATGAAGATTGGGAAGATTTGTTGAACAAAAGTAAATGGACTAAAAAATAGTCACGCGTGCGTAGCTCAATTGGTAGAGTACTAGTCTCCAAAACTAGGTGTTTCAGGTTCGAGTCCTGACGTGCGTGCACAAATAGGTTGATTGGGGAAGGAATATACGTTAACCTGATGATGGAGGTGGTATATTCGGAGTTGGAATCATCATAGTAATGCCAATCGTAAAAGGAGTTGTCCACGCGACCATCTTCTCCTTTCCTATACGGACCCTTAGCTCAGTTGGTTAGCAGCGGCGCGCTCATAACGCGAAGGTCGTAGGTTCAAGTCCTACAGGGTCCACAAACTGTCGTATGGTGTAACGGTAACACAACAGATTTTGATTCTGTTTTTCAAGGTTCGAATCCTTGTGCGACATCACACGGTGGACGTAGCTCAGTTGGAAGAGCCCTAGCTTGTGGCGCTAGTTGTCGTGGGTTCGAACCCCACCGTTCACACAAATATTTAATGTTATGAATGAAATTGGATTGATAGGTAGTTTGTTATTAACATTCTGTGGTTTACCAGAACTCCTTAGAACCCTCAAGAATCGAAGATGTGACATTGGTTGGGGTTTTCTCCTTATGTGGTTTTTCGGGGAAATATTCTGTCTATTTTACGGTTTAGATTTGAATGAGGTTCCATTGTTGATAAATTATTCTTTCAATCTGATAATTGTAGGTACAATGTTATATTTCAAAGTCAGAGGAGAGTTGCCTGAGTGGTTAAAGGAGCAGTTTGCTAAACTGTGGTCGAGTAATTGACCCATTGGTTCGAATCCAATACTCTCCGCAATAACTTGACAGTTTCTAAAGACTTTCATATATTTATAATCTCAAACGTTATAATAAACATTAACTAAAAAAAAACAAAAATGAAAAAAATTTTTGCAATTGTATCACTTGTGGTTTTGTCTGCATGTGGTGGAAACGGAGCATCAACTGAAGTAACAACAACTGATTCTTCAACTGTTGTAGTAGATTCAACTAAAGTAGATTCTACAGCCGTTCCTGTGGAACCAACAAAAGTTGATGAAGCTCCAAAAGTAGAAGAAGTTAAATAATAAAATTTCTTCCAAATAAAAAAACCCACGTTTGTGGGTTTTTTTATATCTTGTCCTTATATCCAAAGAAATCTTTAATCCAATTTCCTCCTTTAAAAAAATCTTTTAAGTCCTCAGGTATTCCTGAGTTGACATCAGGTGAATTAGTATTATTCTCTGCTTTTTTTGAAACATCAGATGACGCCATTACACCACTTGATGTTCCAGCTTCTACATCCCCATCATATGCTTCATCAGTCATATTAGACACGTGAACATGGTCATCATGACCCTCGAAACCAAATGTCAAAAAAGCTTTCGGGTTACTTTTACCCTCCGAGTTCTTTTTGTAACCCATGTTCAAAAGAGTATTTGTAAATTTCTCAACGACTTCTCTATTTTTCGGAGCAACAACTACTTTTTTACCATCAGGTAGAATTATAAAATCGATATCCACTGCACCTTGTCTCCAATGTCTACTGACATGACCACTTGCACTGAGTTTACGATGTCCTGTTTTCGCCCAATCAATTGTGATTTTGAAATTATTTACTTCAGCTGCTTTTTGTAAATCATCTAAAAGGGCTTTAGGTAACTTATCCTTTTTTGTTCTTCCGTGGAAAATTAAATTTGGGTATTTTGATTCACTAGATTCTACATCAATCAAAACCTCATTGATAAAATTTTTGTTGGATAAAATCTTATCGAAAGTTTGCGATATTTTATGTTCTACTATATTCACAAATCATAAATATTTGAGAAATAAAAAAAACCTGTTAGACAGGTTTTTTATAACTTAGAACTTTCTTCCCTTTAGTATCTGAAGGAGGTGGGACAATAGGTTTTTTTTCCTTTTTAGTAGGTGGATTCAATCCGAATTTAATCCATTTGTACCAAATTCTTTCATGAATATAATATTGGATTGGTTTATATATAAGCTCAACAACACCAAAAGCTGCACCAATTTTTATATCTCCCGAAACCCACCACATACCGAGAAAACCTATTGTTGTACTTAAAATTCTATAAGTAATTGTTTTAGCTAAATGCCTTTTGTAAGATACTTTAGTCTGACTCATATTTTTCTATTGTTGGCGGACCACCAATACTGGCAAAACCACCGTCTCTGATAAAATTTATCCCAATCGCCCTTTCAATTTGAGGTGCTTCTGGGTCTTTATCATTAAATATAACGCGAGTGCCTCTTCCGCAATCCATAACTAACTGATGGTATTTCAATCCGACTTTTTCAAGTTCTTGTTTTGTGAATAATTCATATGTGGACGGTCTCGCCGTTGTAACAATTATGACCGAACCTTTTTCATATTGGTTGTTCAAATAATCGATTACGTCCTGTATAGGCTCTAAAATTGATTCAGAAAGTTTACTGAATTTTCTATATTTGACAATTGTACCATCAATGTCAACAAAAAAGGTCGGATTTTTAATTATTTTATTCATATGTAAAAATAAGTGGCCAGAGGTTGATGGGATTTTACCTCGGGGCTAGCACCCTTTCATTGCTGCAGCAATTACATCAACATAGCCACCATTAGTTAGAATGTAATGTTATCGTTGTACTGTTCCCATTCGGAACCTCCAACAAAAATATTTTCACTACTAACCGTTTTCTTTTTTTTCTTCAATTTCAGAAGATTTGAAATTTTTTTTATTAAGTTCATCAATCGATATTTCATCATTTTTCCAGTTTTTCCAAATGTCAAAATCTTTCAAATCTTCAATTGTTTTTTCATGGATTAAAATGAAACCTTCAGGTGCACAACCTTGAAATTTCGTCTTTAATCCTTTTTCTTCAATAAGTTTTTTTAAATCAATCATTGTTCGAAGATAATCAAAATTAAACTATTTATTTCAGAAAACAAAGTCTTAGGACATAAACTTTAAATAGTAATACATGGAAGATGGTGAAAAAAATATCCACTTGGAGAAACACTCTCCAAGACAATTTATCTCAAGTGTTTCTAATGTTAGCACTTTTCTTCAATCCTTTTGGATTCGATGCCGTTCAGTATTCCCTGTTGTTACTGACAGGAAGTTTATGGAAAGCGAACTTCGTTTTGTATTGTATTGCGGCTTTCTTTTTTGGATTATATATCTATTTTCGAAAGTTATCTAAAGAGCTTTGAGTTCTCCTGATTTGAATGCATCAAAGTTTGGTCCTTTTGTTAAAAAGAATTCTCTACCGACTTTTCTATATCCCAATATACCTGCGTTTTTTGCTGCGGCAAAGAATGAAGCGTGTTGACCTCTCAAATCACGTGGCGTGTACAAATGTTGACCATTGTGTCTTCTAAACATAATTTTCCCATAGTTATTTATTTTGACAATATACCCGATGTCTGTCAAAAAATCTAGTTTCGTTCCTATTTTCCCTGAATCTAAATAATCGACAAGTTTCTTCACCCAACCTTTATTTTTACTAAATGTATACCCATAAGTTGATGTAAACACCTTTGCAGAACCAACAACTTTTTGTTGTAATTCTGCGTTAGCTTTGACATAATCTAAAACTTTACTTGCGATATGATTTCTGACTGAATCGGCAGTGGTTTGTGGAAATCCTTGAATCATATATTTGGAATCAAAACCCCAACCTTCCAAACCTAAATCGATAAAATCTTCTGTATCAATAAAATCATCAGTTCCCATAAACCCGATACTGGCAGAAAATGTTTTCCTATCCTCCGATTTATATGTTATAAAAATTACATAGGAATCAATCAGTTTTTTATTGTGAGAAATTGAAATTTGTCCGTTTGCATGACCAGGACCTAAGTCATTTATAGTTTCGAATCCTTCAGCTGATACAGTCAGATTACCATCTTTTCTCAAATACTTTTCTATTGTTCTGAGAGAAGCTCCTGATGAGTTGAAAACTTCGTTCAAAAATGTTTCTTGTGCGGAGCTCGCAATTTTTTTATAATCCTTTTCTATAACTTCAATCATTTCGGGAAATGCGTATTTGAAAACTTCAACTTCTCTTTCATTCATGCCGTCATCCTGAGAGTCCCAATATCTTGGATTACCCATTCCGTCATAGTGAATTGCAACTTTTGAGTAGTTTTTATTTGTGGAATTTGTTTTATTGATTACATAATACAAAGCTTGGCCTCCCGATGTATATCTTTTGAAGTGGTCATCAGATTGAGATGTTGTACACCATTTAGTATTTGCACCATATTTACAAGACGCTTGGTGTGTTTTTGGTTTCATCACAAGAAATTTATCGTCCTCGTAAATTTTTTCTACTTGTTTTTCTAAAATTTTTTCTTTCTCTCTGACTCTGACAGGGTAAAGGGCTTTTTCAAGCTCAAGATAGCTTCCATATTGATTTATATCTTTTTTTTCTAACTGAGATTGATATTTGTCAAAATCTTTGATTGCCCAGATTGTACTCTCAATATCATCTTCTAATGTCTCACTATCCTTAGGTAAAGTTCTCAATACAAAGTCAGTGTATTTGTGATTGAAATCTTTTAAATCAGAAATATTCAAAATAAATTCTAAATCTTGTTCATTAAATTTAGTAGAATATTTTTTCTTTAAATCTTCCTTTCGACCTTCTTTGATTAAAATGGAAACCAACTTCATATGGTATAAATATAAAGAAAGGGAGATTAAAATCTCCCTTTCAAATGGTAGTCCCGCGTGGAATCGAACCACGAATAACTGCTTAGAAGGCAGTGGTTATATCCGTTTAACTACAGGACCATTGTCATTTCCAAAATAGTTGTATCAAAAGTATAACAAAACTCAGACATAAACAAATTAAAGTTTTTGTTGTCATAGGTTCTTTTAATATCCACCAAGCCATAACGCTAAAAACTATAACTCCAATTGAAAAACCAATTATTCTGTTGGGCCAAGTTTCTCCATTATACAAACTAACCATTTCTCTACTTGCTAAGATAACTAAATAACTAATCGGAATTCCAATTATTGTCATTAAAAATGGATTACGTTTAATCCAATTATTCCACAGATGACCTTGCAATTGATAAAAAGTGAAAGCCTGAGAAAACAAATAAACTGAAAGAATAAATACTATTGATAAAACCTTGTTCATTGTAACAAATATATTAAAAGTTTGTTACAAAAAAAACCCCTCGTTTAAGGGAGGGGTTTCTTTTAGAGTGTTCTGAGAACATAACCGATTACGGATAATAGTCCGAGAATTAGTGGTACTTGTGTTTTTGCTCCACCCATAAGTGATAGGTGAAGAACAACAGCTGCACTCATAAATGAGGTAATCAACACCATTCCGTAGAGTGATGTCATTGGGATTGCAAGTAAGATTACTCCGAGAAGTTCTCCAACTCCTGTGAGCATTCTGTACTTTTCCAACTTCATGAATGCGAAGTTTCCGACCATTTCTTGTGTTCCGATGATTTTCTCAATTGCGCCTTTGCCGAGCATTGCTCCAACAACAGCGGTGAGAGCCCATCCAATCATTGCTAAAATTGTCATAAGTTTAATTTTAAGATAAAAAAATAGATGAATAATTTGACAATGTCAAATAAAAAACCCCCACCACGAGGGTGAGGGTTAGTTACTGCGAATAATGAAATATTATCTTCCGAAGATATATCTTAAACCGAGTTGACCTTGCCAAACGTCAAATACAGATGTATTCCACTGATAAGTGTCTCTGATGAGACCTACAGTAGTTGTACCATTTGCGTTGAGGATTGGTTGAGTTGACAATCTGTAGACAGGTTCACCAGCTGTGTTAGTTGATGAATAGCTAAGGATTGCAGGGTTTGTAGCTCTTTGAGATACACCCCAATCGTTGTTTAACATGTTACCAAAGTTCAAGATATCCAATCTGATTTGGAATGTGTTTCTGTGACCTTTGATATCGATGAAGAAATCTTGTTGAACAGACAAATCAAATCTGTGTAACATTGGAATAGCGAGAGCGTTTCTCTCAGCGTATTGACCTCTTCTTGTAGAAAGATATTTGTCTTGGTCGATGTAAGCGTCAAAAGCTGCTTGTTGTTGAGCTTCAGTGAAAGTTACACCGCCTGAAGTGAATTGAGCAAATTTGATGTCCGAACCTTTGTTTGGAACAAAGATAAGTTCATTGTTATTCACTCTGTCACCGTTTAGGTCACCCGCTACGAAGTAGCTGAATGGGTTACCTTGTTGTCCTACATAACCTAAAGTTACAGTAGTTGCACCAGCACCTTTCTTTGCACCGTTCTCTAATCTATAACCAAGAAGACCAACAAATCTGTTAGGAATCCAGTTATCAGAGAAAGCTAAAGGAAGGTCGTTGTTTCCGTTGATTGCTCTTGCTGACTGCCAAGAACCAGAAGCAATTGAACCAGCACTCATGAAGTCTTTAGAAAGTGATGTAGTCCAAGCTGCAGAACCCCAAAGACCTTTTTGGATTGGATATTTTAACTCGATAGTTGCTGATGTATTGTAAGCGCCATTTCTGTTTGTTAAAACCGCACCCATAGATACGTTGTCATTTACTCTTACGCCAGCATCGTTTCTTGCGAAAACAGGTCTTTTGTCAGGACCTGCGAATACTCCTACAGGAACATCCAAGTTAGCGTTGTAGTAATGAACAGCGTTCAAAAATCTATTGTACATAAGTTCCACAGTACCTACAAATCCGAATGGTAACTTCTTGTCTGCAGCAAGGTTAGTTTTCCATACTTGTGGGAATTTGTAGTTGGGGTCAGTGAAAGCTAAATCAAAAGTAGAAGGAAGTGTTGGTGTAGAAGGAATGAAGTATTGGTTAGGGTTAGCTGTGAAACCGTAGTTAGCAGCTGCCGCACCTGATACATCGATAAATCCTGTAAGAACACCATTGTTTCCTACTTGGTTTGAAACGAATACATAAGGAGGTCTACCTGTGAATACACCGGAACCACCTCTTACTTGTAAATCATTTTTACCTTTGTGATTATAGTTGAAACCAATTCTTGGTTCGAAGAGAACTTGTGTTTTTGGTAAAACACCTGTGTTGAATTTCTCACCACCAGCGAAAGTCATTGCAGTTACTGCAGGATTTTCTAATGCCGTGTTTTCGAAACCAATTACAGCCGCTCTCAAACCACCTGTGATTTTCAAATTAGCGTTGTACTGATACTCATCCTGAACATAGAGGTCAAGACGAGATGTTTTCAAAACTTGCATTGGTTCGATTCCACCAGGTAACGCTGAGTAACGAAGTTGGAATCTTGCAGGAGCAAGAGTTGAAGGTCTTCCACCGTTTGCTAATGATTGATTAGCTGCGGTGTAGAAATCAGTCAAAGAATTGAAGATATATACACCGTTTGAAGCGGGGAAGAATAAGTTGTTAGAACGATATTTCTCGAAGTTAACACCAGCCACAATTGTGTGCTTGTCCATAAATTTGGTCAAGTTGTTAGTGATGTGGAAAGTGTTATAGTCCAACTTGTTACCAGGAGTGAATGGGTCAAATCCTACAGAAGCGTAGGTTGCGGTACCATTCATGATATCAATAGTTGGAAACATCTGTGAAAGATATCCTCTATTTTCAATCTGCTTGTCATAACCAACAATTAGGTTGTTGTGTAAGGTATTAGAAAATTTGCTGTTGAGTTCTAATACTGAAGAACGTGTGTTATCTTGAATGATGTATCCACTGTTCTTAAAACTCATTGCGTTGAACTGAGTAGTTCTGTTTCCTGCACCTGCAGATTGAGAGTTTGAAATGTTTATCTCAGCTTCTGAATTGTGCCAAACATAACGAGCAGTCAATTTGTGCTTGTCGTTGATGTTCCAGTCCATTCTCACCAAGAATTTCTCAGAAGTGTTTGAGTTGTTGTACCCTTCCCAAGGACCCGTCTCATAATTGAAATTTGTTCTCATGAAATCAGAAAGAGTTTTCATATCTGAATACAGAACTCTTGAGATTTGAGAACCAGCTAAAGGTGAACCTTGTGAAATCCAAGTCGTACCAGGTTCAGTTTTTGTAAGGTTTTCGTAGTTACCAAAAATGAATAATTTGTTTTTGATAATTGGAGCACCTAATCTGAAACCTCTTGTAGTTTCTTCGAATTTCGAAGCGGTTACAGTAGTTCCTTTAGCGTTGTTACCAACATAACGTTGGTTGTCTCTGTTAAACTGATAATAAGAACCCTCTACTTTGTTGGAACCACTTCTTGTAACAGCGTTGATTCCAGCACCAACGAAACCACTTTGACGAATGTCAAATGGAGCTACGTTGATTTGTAGTTGGTCAATCGCATCCAAAGAGATTGCAGTTGAACCAGTTCTACCACCAGCCTGAGCTGAAGAACCAAGACCGAAACCGTTGTTAAACTGAGAACCGTCAATTGTGAAGTTGTTCAATCTGCTATCAGCAGCTCCGAAAGAACGACCGTCACCCATTGGGTTGTACTTGGTGATTCCGTCAATAGTTCTTGCACCAGTAATGGGAACAGAAGTTAGTTCTCTCCTTCCAAATTGCTGAGACGCACCGGTTCTACCTGAGCTGAAAATGTTGTTTTTGTTTGAATTTACAACTACTTCAGTAAGGGTTTTAACTTCATTGACCAACACAATTTCCAAGGTAGTTGAAATACCAAGATTTGTATTGATGTCTGTAAGCTCCTTCATTTTGTAACCCACATTAGAAACGTGAATTACATAAGGACCACCAGGACGCACAGCAGGAATGTTGAAAATACCAACTTTGTTTGTGATTGCACGATATTCAGAACCCGTAGGTTGGTGAACAGCATGAACCGACGCTCCCGCTAAAGCATCTCCTTTTTCATTTTTCACTACACCAGACAGGGCAGAAGTTGTAATTTGCCCGAAAGATGCGAGAGTCACGAACAAGGATAAAAGTGACATCATGATTTGCTTTTTCATGTTTGTTTTGTTTATTGGTTTATAAATAAAAAATCCCGAAGACATGCGCCAACGGGATTATTGTATTTTCAAAATTGTTAAAATAGTTCAGTCGATAAAAACTCATAAAATTTCTCCACCCTTTCATAACTACCCTGTCGAAAACAAAAATCCCAATCGACAACACAAAGTTAATAATTTTTTAATTGAGAATCAATAGGCGAAAAAAAACCCCCGATTTCTCGGGGGGTCTCTTGGTTACTTTTTAAGCTTACCAATAAGTTTTGTGATATGTGGTCCCACCACAACTCCGACAACGACACCTACTAAAAAGTGCCAATGCCATAAAAATTCAAAATTTTCCATACTCATTTTGGTTTAATTTTTAGACTTTTAAAGGTGATATTTTAATCCAAATCCTGTAAGACTTGAATGTTTACCATCTTTAACAGTTCTTAGAATTGATTGTTCTAAGCACCATCTTTTGTTTATCCTATAACCAATGGAAGGAGCATAAGTAAATTGTCCTTTTTGTCCATTGAAGAAGGTAACACCGCCATCAAGACCGATATGGAGTCCTTTTTTGAGGTGCTTACGGTATCCAACTAAAGCCGGCATTCTAACGAAACCTGCTTTATTCTGCATGAAACCAAAAGAGACGTTCCAATTTTTTTTGGAAAAATCTACTTTTTGACCCCAAGCTTTGGAATCCCAATCAACATTTTTTGCAATCGGTGCCATAGCTGTTGCTCCAACGGAAATGTCCCATCCCCCTTTTTTCTGAGCAAATGTTGCTAATGAGAATACCATAGCAAAAAATAACAAAATGTGTTTTTTCATTTGTTTTTTGTTTATTGATTTATAAATAAAAATCCCATTCACAGACTCTTTCGAGTTGCGGATGGGACTGATATTTCTGTATTATAAATATTTCAATTTTCCGAAATATTCATTTTTTCAGTTTGTTCTCTGAGATAGTTACATTCAAATTCGGAGCAAGTTTGGGGTCTGATTTCATAAACCATACATGATTTGACCTGTGGATTGTAGAAAATACAAGGTAGTTTGGGATTAAAAAAATCTAATCTAAGAGCGGGAAAATTTTTGGGGTCTTGCCATGTTGATTTGTTAGGAAAAAGAGATTTACCTTCTTCATAGGTGATAAAAACTTCTTTGAACATGATTTCTCTGCCTAATTTGTTCGATAACCTATCAACGAAATCATATGCATCAAGGTGAGGACCTATGATGAAATCCCTTTCAGCTACTGTACAACATCCTCCGTGATTACCAGGAAAACCCATACATCTGTTACTACATATATTACAATCTGTACCCATAAACTATTTTAATTTTGTTATTCCATATACCCAATTTAGGGGTAGAGGTTCTGTTTTTTTGATTTTTTTATTTTCATAACCATTTGTAATCCATTTTGTACCAAATTGTGAATTTTTATTCCCTTTTTGGCTTATTGAATTTTTTTCACCTATTTTTTTCTTTGTTTCTTCGTTATGTTTTTTTCCGAGCCAGGAGTAAGAGTCTTGTATTGATTTTAATTTTCCATTTTTATGATTTTTTTCATTTGACGCAATACGGGATAGTGAAATTTTTTTTCTATAATTTGGGTCGGATTTCAACATTTCTCTATGTTTTATACCCGCGGCTTTAGAACACTTGTATTGGTGAGTTGGATTATTAAACCCGCCAGTACCACCAGGTTTCAAATTATAACAATTCGGGTCATTTAGAAAATTCTCGTTTATAATTTCCTTTTCTCTTTTTATCAACTCTTCTCTATTGATACACCATTCGAGAATTTCGAATTTGAAATTATTCGGACCGTATTTTCTTATTGCAAATCTTAAATTAGTTCCACTCCCTATGTAACCATCGTTCAGGTTTGTTGTTGAATGCATTCCAACGTAAAATTTATTATTGAGGAGGTTTGTTGTCTTGTATATAAAATGATATTTTTTTGACTTATTTGAGTTCGACATACTAATAAATATGTCAAGAACTCAAAAAAGTCTGCGGTGGAGAAGACGGGAGTCGAACCCGTGTCTTGTTCGCGATAACTATAAGTGACTACACGTTTATTACAACATTGTTTCTCAATGTTCCGAAATATTAGGTTTGATATATGTGAGAAACCTACCTACAAACAACTTGGTCTCAGAATTATTTTAAACGAGCTCTGACCTGTGACCCGTATAATGGACTTCTGTTCCTAGGTTATATGTCCTAACCGACCCGACGTTGTCAAAACTATCAAGCTTTAACAACAGCTTCCTCAGCGATAAGACCGAGAGCAGCCATTTTAGCAAAAGTATTGCCAGTTGTGTTTTAAATCAGTTTTTAAGGAGGTAATTTAGCTCCTACGTGCCACCTATACCTATACACGCCAATCGATGCCATTTCTTCCCCGTAATTTCAAATAACTTTTACAAATATAAGAATAAATATTTTAATTCCAAACCTGTATTTATCAATATGGGAAAATTTGATTCTTTTGTTGCTTTAAAAAATTTTATTCAAGGTAAAATTGATTCTTCAGATTTGAAAAATCTCATACCACAAATTTATAAAGTGGATGTGAATTATGATGATTTGAGTAAAAGTTTGGTAACATATGAGTTTGAAAATGAATCAGATTTATTGAAAATGATTGATATTTCTGATGATGATATTTGGTTTTATAATAGTATCTCAAATCCATATACAGGTTATTACATATACGGTCCTGATAACTCTGAAACCGATTTTGAAGAAGGTTATGGTTTATGGGATGAGTTGGATGGTGATAATTGGGAAAAATTTGAAACTATTTCAAGATTTGTTATGAAACAACCCTTTTCACAAGACATTGATTTTCTTAGTGTCTTCGCTCACACTTTGCAAAGACTTTTCCCAAAAAATGTTCGAGCGATGATAAATGATTATTCACAAGAAAGGGATAATCAAATGAAAGATGCTGCACAAAATGTAATTCAAAGAGATTTGGATGATTATTTTTCGCAACTTGGTATGGAGTATAAAAACGGTTTTTTAAAATTTGAAATAGGTAAAGTATTTGAACAATATGTTTATAGTGGTCAATTGACACTGTCATTCGAAAAAATTTTGAAAAAATATCTAAAATCAGAATATACGCCTGAAGGTGGGTGGAGTGATAGTACTTGGGAATATCAATCGTCAGATGGTTTTGACAGTGAATACTTCAATAGGGAGGTCGAAAAAGAATTAGATTCCATAATTGAAAAAATTATGGAAAATGAAGAGGAGTCAAAAAACTTTATTTCCATGGTTGAAAGAATTGAAAGTAAATTCAAACAAGGTGTACTGTATGATTTGCCAAAGGATAGGTCTAATAAAGTTAAATTCTCCATCCAAGCCTACGATTATCCAAAACAGGAAGTTATTGTTAAATTGAGAAAAGATTTGAAGGAAAAGACATTTTCCATGAAAGAACAGAATTTTTATAATTTATTATATCAACCTGAATTATTTAAAATTGGAGAATTGCACGATTTGTAGTACATTTGTGTAATGCAAAACGATTTATTATTCCTGAAAGAAGTATTATCAGTTCCTACTGTAACTTATCAAGAAGAATTTATGATAAGATTCATACTCGATTGGCTAGAAGAAAATAAAATTGAAAATTATGTTGATGAGCGTGGTAACATTTATGCGACCAAAAAAATTTCCGAAGTGGATAATGATTTTTATTATCCTTGTGTTGTATCTCATACTGATACTGTTCACTCCATTAGACATTTGATAATTCGAGAAGAGCAGTTACCAAATGCTCAAGGAGAGTTAAAACTATCCTTAAAGGCTTACGACGTAAACGGTTCTCCTACAGGTATCGGTGGAGATGATAAAGCCGGAGTTTTTGCATGTCTGAAATTATTATCAGAGTTACCCTATTTGAAAGCTGCTTTCTTCGTGTCAGAAGAAACTGGCTGTCACGGGTCAAGAAATTGTGATATTAAATTTTTCGACAACGTAGGATATGCAATTCAATTTGACGCACCCGAGAATTGGATGGTTACTGAAACATGTTCTGGTCAAGTTATGTTTGACCGAAACTCAGAATTTTTCAAAAGTTGTGATGAAGTGTTGACAGAGAACATGCATAAGGATTACATAGATTATATGGTTCACCCCTATACTGATGTTTATGCATTGAGAAGTAAATTTGATTTTTCTTGTATAAATTTTTCGATTGGATATTACGACTATCATTCACCTGATGAATATGTCGTTGTTGAAGATGTTTTCAACGGAATAAAGATGGGAAAACTTATGATTGAGAAATTGGGATATAAATTACACTTCAAAAAAGCGAAAGACCACGGAAAATTCTATTTATAAAAATTTTTCTAATTTTTCTATAAAGGGTTTCACCATAGGGTGGTCTTGTATATCTGAATATTCCATACCCTTTGATTTCATATGTTTTATGGTGTCAATAATTCTTTGTAAACTTGAACCCACAAATTTTGATGCTTGAGGATATTGTTGTATAAATTCCGACAATTTGAATATTTTTTTTGATTCTTCAATTGGCATTTTCAAACTGAAAACTAATCTTCCTAACATATTTTTCGCATATTGGTCCGCATCTAACTCCATCTCCCAATATTGTTGATAAATTTTCTCGAAATCTTCCAAATCGTAATCTGTTAGAGGATTGGGCATTTTTATTTCTGAAATTTGTTGTTCGTGTCTTATTTCATGAAATAAAGTATAAAGAAAATCCCCCAAGGTAGCCATTTGACTTGGAGCACAAATTATAACTTGGTCTCTTGTTCTCACTCCTGCATATGATGGACAAGCATTTAAAAACTTCACATTGTAATTTGATTTTTCTATAAAATTTTTAACAAAACTTCTAATCATCGGTATCCTGTCTAAATAATTTTTTGGAAAAATAGATTTGAAATTTTCCAAAACTTTGTCAAGATTTGAAGTGGGGTTTTCTGAGTCAGACTCTCTTAAAATTTTTCTTATCAATTCACGCATTTCATATAAATACAAAAAAAGGGACTTATCGTCCCTTTTTTGTTATTTTTATTTCTTCTTTCTCAACTTTCAAATGATAGGTTTTCCCTTCGATGAATTTTCCTGTGAGAACTTCCTCAGAAATTAAATCTTCAACTTTGTCTTGAATTGCTCTTTTCAAGGGTCTTGCTCCATACAATTCGTCATATCCTATTTTTGAAAGGTATTCAATAAGACTATCATCGTATGTGACAGTATATTTTAATTCAGAAAGCCTGTTAGAAAGTTTTTTCAATTCAATCTCCGTGATTTTTTTAATATCGTCTTTTGATAAAGAATTGAAAACAATCGTATCATCAATCCTATTCAAGAACTCAGGAGAAAAGAAATTTTTCATTTCTTTCATGAGAACCTGTTTTCTGGCTTCCTCATTTGAATAGGAATTAGAGAAACCAATCCCTGTACCGAAATCTTGTAATTTTTTGACTCCTAAGTTTGTTGTCAAAATAATCAAAGTATTTTTAAAATTGATTTTTCTACCGAGAGAATCTGTCACGTGTCCTTCATCAAGAATTTGTAACAAGATTGTGAAAACGTCTTTATGTGCTTTTTCTACCTCGTCGAAAAGGATAACTGAGTAAGGTTTGTTTTTAACCTTTTCAGTTAGTTGTCCCCCTTCATCGTATCCGACATAACCAGGAGGGGCACCTACTAATTTGGATACAGTGTGTTTTTCTTGGTATTCACTCATGTCAACTCTGATAAGAGCTTCTTCTGAACCAAACATCTCTTTCGCAAGTTGTTTTGCCAAGTGTGTTTTACCGACGCCAGTAGAACCGAGAAAAATAAATGAACCGATTGGCCTGTTGGGGTCTTTGATACCCAAGCGGTTTCTTTTAATTGATTTAACCACTTTGATTACGGCCGAATCTTGTCCAATAACCTTACCTGTTAGCTCCTTATCCAAGTTTATCAGAGATTTTGTATCATCAACACTCATTTTGTTTACAGGAATTTTGGTCATATTTGAAACAACATCATAAACCATGTTCAACGTGATTTCTTGTTTTTGTTTCTCCATTTCCTCATCAAATTTCTTTTTCTCCGAATCTAATTTATCCAACAACTTTTTTTCTCTATCTCGTAATTGCGCCGCTTGTTCGTAATTCTGTTTTTTTACAACATCGATTTTTTGTTGTTTGATTTCCGCAGCCTTTTTTTTGAGTTCCTCAATAACCTCGGGAATTTTCACTTCTGTTTGCATACGTGCACCAACCTCATCTAAAATGTCAAATGCTTTGTCAGGAAATTCTCGGTCTGTAATATAACGTTCAGCAAGTTTGACACAAACCTCAATGACCTCATCAGAGTACCTGACCTTGTGATAAGATTCATATTTGGGACGAATGTTCTTCAGAATTTCTATAGTTTCAGCAACAGATGAAGCCTCAACAATAATTTTTTGGAATCGTCTTTCAAGAGCACCATCCTTTTCAATGTTTTTTCTGAACTCATCTAAAGTTGTGGCCCCAATAATTTGAATCTCACCACGTGATAAAGCGGGTTTGAAAATATTGGAACCATCCATAGAACCGGCAGAATTACCCGAACCAACCAAAGTGTGCACCTCGTCAATAAAAACTATAATGTTTGGGTTTGTCTGTAATTCTTCAATAATAACTTTCATCCTCTCTTCAAATTGTCCTCTATATTTTGTTCCCGCCACAACAGAGGTCAGGTCTAAGTTTACAATTCTTTTATCAATAAGATTTTTGGGACATTCACCGCTTACAATTTTCATTGCTAAACCCTCTACAATTGCGGTTTTACCACATCCCGGTTCTCCTAAGATAATTGGATTGTTTTTCTTGCGTCTTGATAGGATTTGTGCAATCCTCAAAATTTCTCGGTCTCTACCAATTACAGGGTCTAATTTACCTTCGGACGCAAGTTTATTTAAATCTCTACTGAAGTTGTCCAAAACAGGAGTAGAACTGTCGGAAGTCTTTTGCTTCCTACTTGTTTTCATGTCGTCATCATCCATTAGTTCATTCATGGTATATAATTTTTACAAAGATGTATCAAAAAATGTACACAAACAAATAATTTGTAATATTGTCATAATAAATTTTTTTTTCATGACAATCTGTCATTTATTTAGTTTCGGCACACAACTTGACTCTAATTATATAAATAATAAACCTCAAAAACAAAAAAAACTATGATTTTATCTAACAACGAATTGAACAGAATTTTCGACGACATTTTCAATGGGACGTCCAAACCTTATTTCAAAACCTCAGTAATTTCAAAAAATCCTGATGAGGAGAATTATGAAATAAATCAAACAAAAGATGGTGCATATCTTTTCTTTGAGGTTCCTGGTTTTAATAAATCAAATCTCAAAGTAGAAATGGAAGACGGAATTCTAATCATTCAAGGAAAAAGAATTTATAAATTGAATGGTGAAGAAAAAACAAAATCTGTATCAAAAGAATTCAAAATTGGAAAGGAATATAATTCATCTGAGATTGAGGCAACAATAGAAGATGGTCTACTAACGGTATTCGTACCTAATTACAAAAAACAAGAAAAAAAGAGAATCAATCTCCTGTGATAAAAAAACCCTCAACTTAGTTGGGGGTTTTTTCACACCAATCTATTATAAGATGAACTCTATCTTCATCACCATCATTCACCACAGAATGTGATAATTTATCATTATTCATTTCCCAAATTTCACCGACTTTCATATTGATGGATTCTTCACCTACATTGAAAATACATTTTTCATTTGTAATTATTGGTATGTGTATCCTTTTAGAAAATTTAAAAGTATTGTTTGCACTGTCAACGTGGGTTGGTATAATACTTTTTTTGTATAGTTTGACTAAAATAGCTCTGAGTAAATAACCTGAACCGCCGGTTTGTTTTTTTATAATTTCACAAATATTATTTAAATCCTCTTCGAAGAAGGTATAGTTTTTAGTAAACACTGGATTAAAGTTGGTAGAAAAAAAATCATTGTCATAAACTATTTTAATTGTTTGTGTATTGACCATATCAGTACACGCTTTTTGTCTCAAGGTAAATTCGTTCCAATCTACTTTTTCACTATTTAATATCGTCAGAATATTCGATATGTCATAATGTCCATAATATTTGAAAGATTCATTTACATTCATACTTATAATTATAATTCTTTAGTTAAAATAAATTTATTATGTCAGTGATTAGAGAAACTATAGAAGGTTCAAAAATTATAAATGAAATTAAATCATCGAATCTCAAGAGGACAGAATATGATGTTGAAACAAAAATGATGATTGTTGAATTCAACAATGGTTCTAAATACCAATATGAGGACGTACCCCATCAAATTTATACAAGATTCAGAATGTCGGAGTCACAAGGAAAATTTTTTTCAACTGATATTTCAAAAAAATACAAATTCAAAAAACTATAATTTTCGTGGTATTTATTGTGAATGAAGAAGTTTCAAAAAATTTTAGATAGTTTTTCTTTGCAAGAAAATTTGAATCCCAAGGTTTGGGATAACTACGAGGATATTGATAAGGCAACTCTAAAATCTGAAGTAAGAAAAAAATTACTTGAGATTGCTGAGGAATTTTCTGATGATTTAGGGGACGATGTCTTTATCGAAGATATTGTCTTGATGGGTTCTTTAGCAAATTACAACTGGTCAGAATTTTCGGACTTCGATTTACACTTGCTTGTTGATTTCGGAAAATATGGTGAAGATGAGGAATTGTATAGAGAAATTTTCGAGTTAAAAAAGAAAGAGTTTAATAATAAATATGATATCACCATTTATGGTTACGATGTTGAGGTTTATGCACAAGGTGCGGATGATGAACATTCCAGCAGTGCTGTTTATTCCATAATGAATGATGAATGGATTCAAAAACCAGTCAAGGAAAATGCGGAAATAGATTTTGATTTTTTAAAAAAGAAAGTGAAATCTTGGATTTCAAAAATTGATGATACAATAGAAACCGAGGATATCGATAAGATGAAATCTCTCAAAGAAAAAATAAAAAAATATCGTAAATCGGGATTAGAAAAAGAAGGAGAGTTTTCCTATGAAAATTTAGTTTTCAAATTTTTGAGAAGGTCGGAAATGATTGGAAAACTTTTTGAGGCAATAACAAAGGCTAAAGATAAAAAACTTTCAATCGAATCAAAAATCACTGAACAAAGTGATAGATTATTTGGTTCCGCAAGTGTTAAAATACCCGCAGATGGTGCTCATGCGGGTCAAAGTGGATGGGCTAGTGGTAACGCTTGGGATATTAAAGCACCTATCGGAGAACCGGTTTATGCAATTGCGGATGGAACTGTTAAAACCTTCAAAGACTACGGACCTAAGGTAAGGAAAACTCAAGGGAAAAAACTTTTTGGTATAGGATTCACTGTGAAGAGTGATAATTCATTACCCGATGTATATTATACTCATCTACAGAATGCTCAAGTACAAAAGGGTTCCAAAGTAAAATGTGGACAATTGTTAGGATATGTGATGGATTTTCCTGGAAGTTCCTATGACCACCTGCACATTGGAGTTGAGTATGGACACAATATAAGAGAATTTTTGAATGACGATGGTACTCTAAAATGTGCCAAAGGGGAAATTGAAGTTACCCCTAAATCAAAACAAAAAAAACAATCTAATAAAGACCAACAGATGGTTTGGAATACTTTATCAGATTCTGTTTTCTTGAAAAAGATTATGTCCTACGTGAAGGACGGTTTGTATTTTGAATATACTCCAGGACAAAAGATACCATATGAACAACCCGTAGAAGTGATACAATCAGGTTTACAATTTTTTGGGTTTTCTTTACCAAGATATGGTGTTGATGGTAAATTCGGACCTGAAACCCAAGGAGCTGTTAAAGATTTTCAATCAAGTGTTGGGTTACCACAAACAGGAATTTTTGGAGTAGAAGATTCCAAATACCTTTTGGCTATGTTGATACAGAAAGGTTTTACTGATTCTGATTTGAGAGGTCTTCAATATGATAGGGATTTCGGATTAGAGTCAAAAAATGACCAAGATTTTTATCAAACTTTACTTACCAAACTAGGTGCACCTGTAACAAATGAAAATATGAAGTTTTTATTGGCTTGGAGACAAGCTGAGGGTAAGGCAGGTAATTTTAATCCATTCAATACAACTCACAAACTCGAAAACTCAACCGATTTTAACTCTGCGGGGGTCCAAAATTATCAGACATTAGATGATGGTATGTACGCAACACTAAGAACCCTAACCAATGGGAGATATAATTGTATCGTAAACGGTTTAATAAATGATATAGGTGCTGCTGAAATAGCTAAATGTGCTTCTCTAGAAACTTGGGGAACGGGAGACTTAGTTGGTAAAGTAATCAGTGGTTATGAGAATGGAGCATCAATTAAAAGCCCAAGTCTCAGATAATTAGATTATTTCTCAAAACTACTATATTTATAAAGAAAAATTAGATGGCTTTATTAACATACCAAATAGCACCTTGTTTTGGCGGAACAACAATATTAGTTGATTTTGATAGTAGTAATTTACCTGCTGTAAATGGTTGTTATTTTTTGAGGTTCACGGGTGCAACTCAAGAGGGATGTTATGAGATAATTGATTATGCAGAACCAGCCACAGGAACTGATACTGTAAACTTCATGTCTATCAATCATGTTGATTGTGGGACTTGTTTAGCCATTGTTAC
>Ga0208362_1000005_pt1 | contig 85399 bp, 82 predicted proteins | sample LakMenEpi13Oct10_FD_150693 | JGI IMG/M metagenome (GOLD analysis project Ga0208362, IMG submission 150693) | Freshwater microbial communities from Lake Mendota, WI - 13OCT2010 deep hole epilimnion (SPAdes) | ecosystem: Environmental > Aquatic > Freshwater > Lake > Epilimnion/Euphotic zone ... | reverse complement strand
GGCACCTCGATGTCGGCTCGTCGCATCCTGGGGCTGGAGTAGGTCCCAAGGGTTGGGCTGTTCGCCCATTAAAGCGGTACGCGAGCTGGGTTCAGAACGTCGTGAGACAGTTCGGTCCCTATCCTCCACGCGCGAAAGAGTTTTGAGAGGACCTGTCTCTAGTACGAGAGGACCGAGATGGACGAACCTCTGGTGTGCCAGTTGTCCTGCCAAGGGCATGGCTGGTTGGCCACGTTCGGACGAGATAACCGCTGAAAGCATCTAAGCGGGAAGCTCACCTCAAGATGAGAACTCTCACAGGGTTAACCTGGTAAGACCCCCAGAAGATGACTGGGTTGATAGGCCGGATGTGGAAGCGCAGCAATGCGTGGAGCTGACCGGTACTAATAGGTCGAGGGCTTGTTTTCACAAACTTCTAATTATGTATTTCCTTTTAAAGGAAGTACTCGCGTCCTCTATGCGGTTTTCGAGTTATGTATTGGTTAATCCTGATACAAAACTCAATAAAGTTACGGTGATCATGGCGAGAGGGAAACGCCCAGCTCCATTCCGAACCTGGAAGCTAAGCCTCTCAGCGCCGATGGTACTTCTCGGGAGACCGAGTGGGAGAGTAGGACGTTGCCGGACATATAAAAATATCCACCTGTAAAAAGGTGGATATTTTGTTTTATAAACCTGCTTAAATTAGAACATAAATAAAAAGAATGCGAAGGTAATTTCTAAAAATGGATGAATTAAAAGTTCCTGATGAAATTACCGGTAAAGAATTAGCACCCGAAATTAAAGCAGAATTAAGAACTTTGCCTGAAGGTTTGGCACTTTTTGTGTCAAGACATTTAGTTGCAGCAGGTGAATTTGTAGATACCAATCCAGAATTAGCTTTGCAGCATGCTAAGGCTGCCAATGTTGCTGCAGCGTCAAGATTAGCTATTGTTCGTGAAGCCGTTGGAGTTACTGCATATCACGCAGGAGATTTTAAATTAGCGTTATCAGAATTAAGAACGGCACGAAGAATTAGTGGTCGACCAGATTGTTTAGCAATGATTGCAGATTGCGAAAGAGCATTAGGTAGACCTGAAAAATCTGTTGAAATTGGTAATGAAAAAGATTTAAACAAGATGCAAAGATCTGATTACCACGAACTGATGTTGGTTATTGCTGGTGCAAGATCTGATCTTGGTCAAAAAGATGCAGGGTTGGCTTTAGCTAAAATTCCTGAATTTAATACTGGAAAACCAGCTGAATCAGTTGCCAGGCTTCGTTTTGTTTATGCCAAGACTTTACAAGATCTAGGCCGCATTGATGAGTCTAAAAAGTGGTTTGAAAAAACTTTAGAATTAGACCCGGAAAATATCACTGGGGCTAAAGAATATTTGAGCAAATAATGGCTCTGATTGATTCTTTCGATTGTGTTTTGCTTGATTTAGATGGTGTTGTCTACCTAGGAAAAACCCCAATTGATAAAGCTGTTAAAACTATAAAAGAATTACAAGCAAAAAAAGTCAATATTGCAGTTATCACAAACAATGGCTCAGTTACTTCGAAGAGTGTGAGCAAATGGATGAAGGACTTTGATCTTGATTTCAAAGCGTCCTCAATTATTACTAGTTCTCAAACACTTTGTTGGTATTTAAACGAGAAGTTTGCCAAAGATTCAAAGGTGTTGGTGGTGGGAAGTGAAAGTTTGAAGGACTCTGTTAAGGAAGCAGGTTACAAAGTCGTAAATAAGGCAGATAAAGATCCAGTTGTTGTTGTCAATGGCATTGATGCTGAGATCACTCAGAAAGATTTAGCCGAAATGTGTTATGCCATAGCAAAAGGTGTGGCATGGGTTTCTACAAATGGTGACTACACATTTCCAACTGAGAAAGGTTTGGCTCCTGGAAATGGTGCTTTTAATGCTTTGATCACTTCTATTACTGGAAAGACCCCGTTGTTAATGGGCAAGCCTGAACCTCACATGTTTAAGCAGGCTGCTGAGATTTTTGGGTCCAAGAATCCAATCGTGGTCGGGGATCGACTTGATACCGATATTCAAGGAGCAAACAGAGCAGGTTTTAAGTCAATGTGTGTTTTAACTGGAGTAAGTGACTTGGCTCAAATTCAGCACGCATCTTCATCCACAGCCCCGACTTATGTCGGAAAAGACTTAAGCGCATTGCTTGATAACAATAGTTTAGTAAGTTGGTAGCTATGACAAACACTTTTGACCACGCCGAAAATAGAAATGAACAATCTGAGCTTTCATTGGGTGCCCTTAAACCAATAATTCCTAGTGGAGATGCTCGGGTAGATGGGGCAACTGAAAGATTAAACGAATTAGCAAATCTTCCTGCAATTGAACATGTCAGTGTTTTTGAAGATGTGCATCGTCGTTTGCACGATGCCTTGACCGATAATCCAGAGTGAACCTAAACAGATTAGATCAAGAACTAGTTAGGCGAGGTCTGGCTAGATCTCGCGAAGTCGCTATTGAATTAATCAATTCCGGTTCTGTTTTAGTTGATCATGTTCCCGCCTTGAAACCAGACAGACGTGTCAACAATGAAGTTTCAATAATTATCGAAACCGAAGTTGATCATTACGTGAGTAGGGGAGCGCATAAATTAATTAGTGCTCTGGATGAATGGAAAAAGGTCAACGTTGAGAATCAAGTTTGCTTAGATGCTGGTTCTTCAACTGGTGGTTTCACCCAAGTTCTTTTAGAAAGAAAAGCTGCCAAAGTGTTTTGTGTAGATGTTGGTTATGGTCAATTAGCTTGGGAAGTTAGAAATCATCCTCAAGTTGTGGTCATGGAAAGAACAAATATCAGAAATATGCCTGCTGCAACCTTGCAACCAACACCCAGCATTGTGGTTGCTGATTTATCGTTTATTTCTTTGTCCCAAGTGTTACCGGCCCTGATTGCAAATGCAGCTCTTGATGCAGATTTTCTCCTAATGGTGAAACCTCAATTTGAGGTTGGTAAAGATTCTTTAGGTGCAGGTGGAGTTGTGCGAGATCCAGAGTTACGACGAGAGGCAATTAGAAAAGTTGTGGACTCAGGTGCTCAACTTGGTCTTGGTTGCAACGGTGTTGTTGCTTCTGCATTACCAGGTCCAAAAGGAAATGTTGAATACTTTGTTTGGTTGAAAAAGGGTGGAGCAATTATTAGTGATAAAGACATTGAATCGGCTATCGCGAAGGGACCACAATCATGAGTAGTAAACCTGTGGTTTTAATTCTTTTACACAATGATTCAGTTGAAGCCAATAAAATTGCCGCCAAAGTTTCTCAACAACTAGCTGATGCGAAAGTTTCAATCTGTGCTCTTGGTAGTGACAAAAAGTTGATTCAAAGTGCTGGTTATGAAATTACAGAATTCGTTCCAGGAACCAGCATAAATCCAAATTTGGCGCTTGTCTTTGGTGGAGATGGAACAATTCTGAGAGCTGTTGAAGTAACTAGATCAAGCAACATTCCAGTTTTAGGAATTAATCTTGGCCATGTTGGTTTTCTTGCCGAAGCAGAAGTTGAACACATTGAGGATGTCGTCAAAGCCATCGTTGAGCATGACTGGATTGAAGAAAAAAGATTAGCAATTGAAGTAGTTGTCACTAAAGACAACGAAGTTGTTTTTGAATCTTTCGCCCTTAACGATGTTGCTATAGAAAAATCAGAACCAGGACACATGTTTGATTTGATATTAGAAATTGATTCAAAGCCAGTGTCTAGATTGTGGGGAGATGGAATTGTTTTAGCAACTCCAACTGGCTCAACTGCTTATGCTTTTAGTGCAGGAGGACCTGTTATTTGGCCAAGTGTTGAAGCTTTGCTTGTTGTACCAATTAGTGCTCATGCTTTATTTGCTAAACCTCTTGTTGTTGACACAAAATCAGTTATTGCCATTGAAGTTCCCCAAGATGGAAGCAATGGTCACTTAACTGCTGATGGCAGAAGATCTTTTGATTTATCACCTGGCATGCGCATTGAAGTTAGGAAATCTTCTTCATATGTCAATCTGGCAAGATTGGATGAGGAATCTTTTTCTGAAAGATTAGTTAAGAAATTTCAATTGCCCGTTGAGGGCTGGCGTGGGAATAATAAGCGTAAATGATTAATGATCTTCGAATCCAAAACATTGGTGTGATCGAGGATGTTTCCTTAGAAATGTCTAATGGTTTCACTGTTTTAACAGGTGAGACCGGTGCTGGAAAAACTATGATTCTGACAGCTTTTCAAATGATCATTGGTGAAAAAGTTGATTCAAGTCTGGTGCGAGCTAACGAAAAATCAGCCTTAGTTGAAGCATTTATTAAGGTTCCCCAAGATAAAGAACTTCGCCAAAGATTAGAAGAATTAGATGTCGCGATTGAAGATGATGGAACTCAAATCAGTAGAACTATTGCCCGAGAAGGTCGCGGCAAAATTATTCTGGGAGGACGATCTGTTCCCAGTGCCACTTTGGAAGAGATTACTCAAAGCTCGATAACAATTCATGGTCAAGGAGATCAGGTTTTGTTAAACAAATCTTCATTTCAAAGACAATTACTAGATCAGTTTGCTGGGGATGAACATCTTGCAAATCTTGTTAAATATCAAGACCTTTACTCAAAATATATTGAAACGAAAAAGAAACTTGAAGAACTGAAGAAAGCAGGAGGACAAAACGCACTCAGGATTGCTCAATTGCAAGAGTCCGTGAAAGAACTAAACGATGCCCAACTAGAAGTTGATGAAGAAGTCTCCATTACAGAGCGTATCAATCTAATTAACAACAGTGAAGACATTTTCGAATCTTTAGCCTTGGCCGACAAATTACTTAATGGAGCAGAAGATGGCACAACATCTGTTACCAGCCAGTTGAATCAGGCTCGAAAAGCATTAGATACCGCAGCAGCCAAAAGTGAAAGGATCTCTTCCTTAAGAGATCAGACTTCTAATCTGGAAATTGAAGTCTCGACTCTGGCCCGTGATTTAAACAGGGATTTAGCTTCATTAGATCGAGATCCGGCAACGATAGACAAACTTGAATCAAGAAGAGCGTTGATAAAGAAGTTACTTACTAAATATGGTCCAACGAGTAAAGATGCCCTTGAAAATATCAAGAAATTTACTGAAGAATTAGCCACAATTGAAGATTTACCATCTGCAATTGAATCTGTTGAAAAAGAAATCCAGATGCAATTGAGTGAATTAGCCATCAGTGCCCAAAAAATACATGATTCAAGAGTGGATTCTTCAACGAAAATATCGCTGGCCATAGAGAAGGAACTCAAATCACTTTCAATGCCTAACGCTGATTTCAAAGTAAGAATCGAAACATCAGAAGATCAAGCAGGTTTAAAAATTAAAGTTGATAAGAATGAGACTCATTTACACTTTGATAACTACGGGGTAGATCAAATTTCATTTGAATTCAGCGCCAATCCAGGCCAACCTCTTCGTCCTATATCTAAAGTGGCAAGTGGTGGGGAAATGTCAAGAATCATGTTGGCCATAGAGCTAGTTTTTTCAAAAAGTGGAGCAAGTAAAACCATGATCTTTGATGAAGTTGATGCAGGAATTGGTGGGGCAGCAGCAATAGAAGTTGGTAAAAGATTGAAAGCTTTGGCGAAGAATCACCAAATTGTGGTTGTCACACATTTACCTCAAGTTGCAGCATTTGCCGATAAACATCTCAAGGTTGAGAAGTCGGCCTCGGGAAATATAACAACTTCAAGTGTTATTGAACTAAATAGTGGTGCGCGAGTTACCGAAATTGCTCGAATGATGGCTGGAATCCAAGATTCAGCCTCAGCCCTTGAACACGCGCGTGAACTGCTGGGGATGTCGCAAAGCAATTAGTTATAGGATGTAATCCCGTGGGGTTAAGGTTTCTTAACTTTCATAAAAATTCTTACCACGGGAGTTAAATTGTCTAGTAGCAGTGTTAAGCACATTTTTGTCACCGGTGGTGTGGCTTCATCTCTTGGTAAAGGTTTAACGGCTTCTTCCTTAGGTAACTTGTTAGTTTCTCGTGGTCTTAAAGTAACAATGCAAAAACTTGATCCTTATTTAAATGTTGATCCTGGAACAATGAATCCTTTTCAACATGGAGAAGTTTTTGTTACCGAAGATGGTGGCGAAACAGATTTAGATGTGGGACATTACGAAAGATTTTTAAATGTTGAACTATCAAAATCAGCAAACGTGACAACAGGTCAAGTTTATTCAAGTGTTATTGCACGTGAAAGACGTGGAGAGTATTTAGGTGACACCGTTCAAGTTATTCCACACATAACAAATGAAATCAAAGGTCGAATAAGAGGTATGGCTTCTGCTGATGTTGATGTTGTTATTACTGAAATTGGTGGCACCGTTGGAGATATTGAGTCCTTGCCATTCTTAGAAGCTGTCAGACAGATTCGTCACGAAATTGGCAGAGAAAACACATTTTTTCTTCATGTAAGTTTATTGCCCTACATAGGTCCATCGGGTGAGCAAAAAACCAAACCTACTCAACACAGTGTTGCTTCAATGCGAAGCATTGGTTTGCAACCTGATGCCATTGTTCTTAGATCTGATCGCATAGTTCCAGAAAACATAAAAAAGAAAATCTCAATGATGTGCGATGTTGATCAAGAAGGTGTTGTGGCAGCAGTAGATGCACCAAGTATTTACGACATTCCGAGAGTGCTTCATCGAGAAGGTTTAGATGCTTTTGTAATCAGAAGATTAGGTTTACCATTTCGAGATGTTAATTGGAAAAGTTGGGATGCACTTCTTGAACGTGTTCATAAACCAGCGCATCAAGTAACCGTTGGACTGGTTGGCAAATATATAGATCTACCTGATGCATATTTATCTGTTTCTGAAGCATTACGAGCTGGTGGTTTTGCCAATAACGCCAAAGTAACAATTAAATGGGTGGCTTCAGATGATTGCGAAACACCAGAAGGTGCAGCAAAAGCTTTAAGTGATGTTGACGCAGTGTTAATTCCTGGAGGATTTGGCGTAAGAGGTATTGAAGGAAAACTTGGTGCTCTTACTCATACAAGAAAAAATAGAATTCCCACATTAGGAATTTGTCTAGGTTTGCAATGCATGGTTATTGAATTTGCTAGAGAAATTGCAGGTATGCCAGGTGCTTCGTCACTGGAGTTTGATGCAGACACCGCATATCCAGTTATTGCAACAATGGCTGATCAAGTTGAAATTGTGAGTGGACAAAAAGATATGGGCGCTTCCATGCGATTGGGAAGTTTTCCAGCACACCTTAAAGAGAATTCAATTGTGCATGACATTTATGGTGCAACTGTTATAACTGAAAGACACAGACATCGCTATGAAGTTAACAATGAATATCGTGACAAATTATCTGAACACGGATTGATATTTTCAGGATTATCGCCCGATGGAAAATTAGTTGAGTTTATCGAACTCGACAAAAAAGATCATCCTTATTATGTAGCAACCCAAGCTCATCCTGAATTTAAGTCAAGGCCTACCAAAGCCCACCCACTCTTTGAAGGATTAATCAAAGCAGCCCTGGATTCACGCTAGAAGAATCGATAAAAGTCTCTAGGGTGGCGGATTACAACTTAGTAAGCGTAATATGTAGTTTTGTTAGAGAAACTCAAAGGAGAGAAACTAATTGTTAGTAGGAGTTCCAAAAGAGATCAAAAATCACGAATATCGTGTAGCCATAACACCTGCTGGAGTTGTTGAGTTTGTAAAAAATGGTCATCAAGTAGTTGTCGAAAAGAATGCTGGAGTTGGCTCAGCTATATCTGATGACGAGTATGTAAAAGCCGGTGCGAAAATTTTGGATTCTTCTGATGAGGTTTGGGCTAAATCTGATTTAATTTTAAAAGTTAAAGAACCTATTGCTGCTGAATATCCTAAAATGCGTAAAGATCAAATTCTTTTTACTTACCTACATTTAGCTGCGTCAAAAGATTGCACAGATGCCTTGATTAAGTCAGGAACCACTGCAATTGCGTATGAAACTGTTGAGCTAGAAAACAGATCATTACCACTTTTGGCACCAATGTCAGAAGTTGCTGGCAGATTAGCTCCACAAGTTGGTGCTCATTCACTTCTTAAGTTTCAAGGCGGTAGAGGTTTATTACTAGGTGGTGTTCCTGGAGTTAGAAAAGGAAACGTGGTAATTATTGGTGGGGGAGTTTCAGGTCAGCACGCTGCAACTATTGCTTTGGGATTTGAAGCAAATGTAACAATTCTTGATTTAAATGTTGATCGATTAAAGGAACTGGATTTGATATTTGATGGCAAAGTTCAAACACTTGTCTCAAACGCGTTCGAAATCGAAAGATGTGTTCTAGAGGCTGATTTAGTAATTGGGGCAGTGCTAGTTCCGGGTGCAAAGGCTCCAAAATTAGTTTCCAATGATCTAGTCAAAAGAATGAAACCAGGATCGGTATTAGTCGACATTGCAATTGATCAAGGTGGATGTTTTGAAGATTCCAAAGCCACAACACATGACGATCCAACATATAAAATTCATAATTCGATATTTTATTGTGTTGCAAACATGCCTGGTTCAGTTCCAAACACATCAACTTATGCTTTAACAAACGTTACTTTGCCTTACGCCAAAGCCATTGCTAACAAAGGATGGAAAAAAGCCATCCAAGATGATAAAGCTCTCAGACTTGGTTTGAATGTGCATGAAGGAAAAGTTACATATAAAGCTGTAGCAGATGCTTTTAATATGGAATACCATCCAGCGGAGAAACTAATTTCTGCTTAATGAGACTAGATCAGGCTTTGCCGCTTTATCTGAATCATTTAGCAACAGAACGAAATCTTTCGGCAAACACAATCGAGTCTTATCAACGAGATTTGGAAAATTATCTTGCTGGTATTGATTCATCAACCTCAATCGATAAAATCGAAGAAGAAAGTATTCAAAATTTTCTAAACAATTTAAGAAGTGATCTTGCAGAGTCTTCAATTTCACGTCTTATTGCATCTATCCGGGGATTTCACAAATTCTTGGTCCAAGAAGATATCTCTAAGAATAATCCTGCTCAATATTTGTCAGTTGGATCAAAAGCTTTACGTTTACCTAAGACTCTTTCAGTTGATGTAATAAATGCGGTTATTGACTCAATAGATACATCATCTCCTAATTCTTCACGAGACAAATTGATATTTGAATTTCTTTATGGGACTGGGGCCAGAATCTCAGAGTTAGTAAATACCGATCTCGATGACATCGACATCGACTCCAATGTTGTTAAGATTCGTTTCGGTAAAGGTTCAAAGCAAAGAATTGTTCCCTTAGGAAAATCACTCAAAGTTGCAATTGAAAACTACTTAACTAGAAGTAGAAATTCATTAGTTAATTCTAAAAAACCTAGCGCTGCCCTAATTCTCAACGCCAAAGGTTCCCGATTAACGCGCCAAAGTATTTGGGAAGTTGTTAATAAGGTGGCATTAGATAACAAGCTTGAAGATCTCAGTCCACATTCCCTAAGACATGCCTTTGCGACTCATTTATTAGAAGGTGGCGCAGATGTACGCGTGGTGCAGGAGTTACTAGGACATAGTTCGGTAAACACCACACAGATTTACACACATATCACGGTTGAAAGATTGCGAGAAGTCTTCTCCGAAACACATCCTCGAGCACACAAGTAATCAATTGGTGTTGGGTTCATGCGTAATAGAGTTCAGGCGTAGGCTTAACACGTAAGCCCAGCCGGGTCGGCTGTGCAGAAAGTAAGGTTTCAAAGTGGCTATTACATCTGTTAAAGATGATGGTTCCCGAATTCCCAAGGGTCAGAAAACTGCCACAGATTTTCCTGTTCCTCAACCTCTTAGCAAGCATGGACCAGCTCGAATTATTTCTATGGTCAATCAAAAAGGTGGAGTTGGCAAGACAACCAGCACCATTAATTTAGGTTCTGCACTTGCAGGATATGGCCGAAAAGTTCTTCTCGTTGATTTTGATCCACAAGGTGCTCTCTCTGTTGGTTTAGGAATTCCGGTTTATCAATTAGAAAAAACATTGCGACACGTTCTAGTAGGGGAACAAATTCCTGCTCGAGATGTTCTAGTAAAAACTCAAGTCAAAAATCTTGATCTTCTTCCCTCAAATATTGAATTATCAGCCGCTGAACTTGAATTGGTTAGCGAAGTTGGACGTGAACAAGTTTTAGCAAGTGCACTAAAACCTTTGGTTGATGAGTATGACTACATAATTATTGATTGCCAACCATCTCTAGGACTTTTGACTGTTAATGCATTAGCTGCCTCTGAAGGTTGCGTTGTGCCACTAGAAACAGAATATTTTGCTTTGAGAGGCTTAGCACTGTTGACTCAAACAGTTGAAAAAATCAAAGGAAGAATTAATCCTGGTTTAAAAATCATCGGAATTTTGCCAACTATGTATGATCCACGAACTGTGCATGGTCGTGAAGTGTTAGAAAGAGTTGAAGAAGCATTCGGAGATAAGGTTTTTGAGACAGTTATTGCAAGAACGGTTAAATTTCCAGAAACTACTGCCGCCGGCTCTCCGATAACTGAGTATGCGCCAAGTTCATCTGCTTCAAAGGCCTATAAGCGTCTTGCCAGAGAAGTGATTGTAAAACTTTCATGACAACTGCAACCAAAGAGCCGATTGTAGTTGAGAATTCGGCTGACAAATTTAATGTCAAATTAAATCAGTTTGAGGGACCATTTGATTTACTTCTGTCATTAATTGCAAAACATGAACTAGAAGTAACAGCTCTGGCACTTCACATCGTCACCGATGATTTTTTGCAATACATAAAGAACCAAGGTTCAACCTGGGATCTAGATGAAACAACCGAATTCTTGGTTATTGCAGCTACGCTTCTAGATTTAAAAACAGCCAGACTACTGCCATCAGGTGAGGTTGAGGATGAAGAAGACATCGCCAGATTGGAAGCAAGAGATCTCTTATTTGCAAGGTTAATGCAATACAAGGCTTTCAAGGATGTTTCATTTTGGCTTAATGAACAATTAGGAACCGAATCTAAAAGATTTGCAAGGTCAGTTTCATTGGAACCACAGTTTGCCAATCTTTTGCCGGAAGTTTTATTAGGCCTAGGACCTAATGAACTTGCCCGCCTTGCTGCAAAGGCAATGGAAGTTAAAACCATTCCTTCTATTTCACTTTCTCATCTTCATGCACCAACAGTCAGTGTGAGAGAGCAAGCAGGAATAATTGTTGAAAGACTTAGAAGAGTTGGTTCAACCACATTTAGATCATTAATTTCTGGTGTAGAAGTTCCAGTTATTATTGCGAGATTTTTAGCTATCTTGGAATTGTTCAGAGAATCACAAGTTACTTTGGAACAAGAAAGTCCATTAGCAGATTTATATATTCGATGGATTGGATCTGAACAAGGTGAAGTGCAAGTGACTGCAGAATTTGATGAATCATCAACTCAAGTAAATCTCGAGGTGGTTCAAGATGAGCAATGAGGTTGAAAACACTGAGAACTCAATTGATGAGGTTCCATCTATTGGCGCACCTTCGCTTAAGGCCGGAATCGAAGCAATATTACTAGTAGTTGACGAACCCGTTAGTGCTATAACTTTGGCCCAAATTACTAATTCACCTCAACCCCAAGTAATTAAAACTTTAAAAGATATACAAAAAGAATTTGAAACTCGTGAAGGTGGCATAACTTTAAGAGAAATTGCTGGTGGTTGGCGGTTTTACACAAATGAACACAGTGGGGAAGTTGTAGAACGATTCTTAAAAGATGGACAAACTGCACGTCTTACCCAAGCTTCACTTGAAACTCTTGCAGTTATTGCTTACAAACAACCTGTTTCTCGTGGACGGGTTGCAGCAATAAGAGGAGTTAACGTAGATGGTGTTGTTAGAACATTACTTAATAGAGGATTAATTGAAGAAGCTGGTTCAGATAATGAATCACAAGCCGTTCTCTACAGAACAACTCCATATTTCTTAGAACGAGTCGGAATAGCTAGTTTGGATGAATTGCCACCGGTAGCAGATTACTTACCAAACATGGCCGCACTTGATTCCATCATCGACGAAACGATTGTCTAATTATGCAAAACCAGGATGGAATTAGATTACAAAAAGTTCTTGCTGCTGCAGGAGTTGGCAGTAGAAGATCTTGCGAAGAACTAATCGAACAGGGTCGTGTTGCAGTTAACGGAATTAAAGTCAACGAACAAGGAAGACGAGTTAATCCTGCGATTGATCTAATCACAGTTGACGGTGATCCAATTGCAGCTGCCGCCGGTTTTATTGTGATTGCGTTAAACAAACCAAGTGGTGTAGTTACAACAATGAAGCGTGAGGACGATAGACCAACCGTGGCAGATTATGTTGCCAATCGCTCAGATCGTCTATTTCATGTAGGTCGCTTAGATGCAGATACTGAAGGTTTGATTCTTTTAACCAATGATGGAAATCTTGCCCATGGTTTGACTCATCCCTCATCTGAAGTCAACAAAATATATTTAGCAAGAATCAAAGGCTCTGTGACCAAAGCGGAGTTGAATGTTTTAACCACAGGAGTTGAATTAAGCGATGGTTTGGCCAAGGCAGACACCGTGTCAATTGTTGGCGCAACACCGGGCGAGACTGCAATTGAAATATCTTTACACGAAGGAAGAAATAGAATTATTCGTAGAATGTGTGAGCACATCGGTCATGAAGTCATTCAACTTGTCAGAGTTCAATTTGGGCCTATAAGACTTGGGGATATGAAACTTGGTAAAACTCGAGTTTTGAATCACACAGAAGTTGGAAGTTTGTATCGAGCAGCCCAATTGGTAAAAAATGAGGCGGCCATATGAAATTAGTTGGCGTACGAGGCGCAACCATGCTTAAGGAAAATAATGCAGCAGAAATGAAGCAGGCTGTAATTGAATTACTTAAGGAGATGATTAGTAAGAACAGAATCGATAACAACGATTTAGTAAGCATTATCTTCACAACTACTGAAGATCTGAATTGTGCGTTCCCAGCTGCTTCGGCCCGTGAAATCGGTCTAGGAGATGTTCCTTTGCTTTGTTCTAAAGAGATTGATGTACCAAACTCACCAAAATTGGTTATAAGAATCTTGATGCACACTTATTCAAATCTTTCTAGAAAAGATGTGACGCACGTTTATCTCCGCGGAGCTGAAGTACTCAGACAAGATTTGGCCCAATAATGGATGCGAGTAGTTCAACTCGCCCGCATATGGTTGTAGCCGTAGATGGACCGAGTGGTTCTGGGAAATCAAGCATAAGTAAAAAGTCTGCCGAGCAAATGGGTTTGAGTTTTCTTGACACTGGAGCAATGTATCGAGCTCTTACTTGGTTCTGTTTAAAAAACAAATTAAATGACGAAGGTCAAATTCACCCAAAATTGATTAAAGAATACTTCGATATGTGGATCTCAATTGATCCAACAGTTGAAAAAGTTGTAGTCAATAACGAGGACATAACTAGAGAAATCCGAGAAGATCTCGTGACAACAAATGTTTCCAAGTATGCTGCCATGTCCAAAGTTAGAGAATTCTTAGTTAAGAAACAAAGAGAACTCGTTGAGTTGTCTGGTCATAGAATCGTGGTTGAGGGTAGAGATATTGGAAGCGTAGTTTTACCTAAGGCTGATTTTAAAATCTACATAACCGCTTCTGATGAAGCTCGCGCAAAAAGAAGAGCGGTTCAAACCAATGCTGATGAGAAATTAGTTTTGCAAGCCCAGAAAATCAGAGACTCACTTGACACAAATAGAAGTGTTTCACCATTAATCATTCCAGAAAACGCTGTAATGCTCGATAACTCAAACCTGGATTTTGATCAGTCTGTTGCTCGATTCATTCAGATTGTAAGTGCCTAGATGTCAAATGAAGATGAAATTACCAAATCTTTACTTATTGAAAGTCAAATATGGCTTACAGATGACATCGGTGAAGAACAAGTCGTCACAGATCTTGAGCAAGAATTTGGTGATGATTACTTAGACTTAGAAGAATTAGTTGAAGAACCAGCAAAAAATAGGCCAAGAGTTGTTGTCATCGGTCGGCCTAATGTTGGTAAATCTACACTTGTTAATCGTTTAATTGGACGACGCGAAGCTGTTGTTCAAGACACTCCAGGTGTTACAAGAGATCGAATTCAATATGACGCTGAGTGGAATGGAAAAGATTTCATTCTGATTGATACAGGTGGTTGGTCGAGTGAAAAAACAGGTTTATTACCTAAAATTAGTGAACAAGTTCAAATTGCAATTGACCAGGCTGATCTCATTCTCTTTGTTGTAGATGCAAACGTTGGGCTAACTGAAGATGATGAATCCGTTGTAAAACTCATCCGAAGAAATACTGTTCCCGTAATTCTTGTGGCAAACAAAGTCGATGGGGTAGAAGCAGAGGCCCAAATAGGAAATCTATGGTCGCTTGGATTAGGCGAACCATTTCCAGTAAGTGCTTTACACGGAAGAGGATCGGGTGATCTTCTTGAATTAGTCATTAACAAAATGCCAGAAGAGTCGAGAATTAAAGATCAACTAAAAGGACCTACCAAGGTTGCACTAATTGGCAGACCAAACGTTGGCAAAAGCAGTTTGTTAAACAAACTTACCAAGAGCAATCGTTCGGTGGTTTCAGAAATTGCGGGGACAACCGTTGATCCTGTAGATGAAATTGTCATGATCGCAGATGAAGCATGGAATTTCATTGATACTGCCGGCATAAGAAGAAGAGTCAGAGAATCTTCAGGTTATGAATATTACGCAAGTCTACGAACACAAGCGGCGTTGGAACGAGCTGAAATTGCCTTACTTATTCTTGAATCTAGTGAGACTATTACTGATCAAGATCGCAAACTAATAAATCTTGTGACAGAGGCAGGACGAGCACTAGTACTTGTGTTTAACAAGTGGGACTTACTGGATGAAGACAGACGCTTACTTCTGGAAAAAGAAATTGAGATGGATTTACACAATGTTAAATGGGCACCAAGAGTGAATTTATCTGCATTAACTGGTTGGCATGTAGATCGTTTATCTAGCGCTCTTCATAGTGCTTATGAAGGATGGTCCACTCGTGTAGCAACATCAAAACTAAATCAGTTCATTAAAGAACATGTTGCCGCAAATCCTCATCCAGTTAGGGGAGGCAAACAGTCTAAAATACTTTTCGCTACTCAAATTGGACAAAAACCTCCAGCTTTTGCCTTGTTCACAACTGGACTAATAGATGAAAGCTACGTCAGGTTTATCGAGCGACGCCTTAGAGAAGAATATGGTTTTCAAGGCTCACCAATTCACATAAAAGTTAAAATCAGGGAACGTCGAAAAAGATAAATGTTTAATATTCCTAATTCCATAAGTTTTGCGAGACTACTTTTAATCCCAGTGTTTATTTGGCTTTCATTAACAAATAATTTGGCGCTTGCTTGTGTCACAATATTTGTAGCATCTTTTACTGATTGGCTCGATGGTTATGCCGCAAGAAAACTAAATCAATTCACTAGACTTGGTCAACTACTAGACCCAATTTCAGACAGATTATATATTTTAGCCCTTCTGTTTGTGATCTATTATTTGGAACTTGCACCAATAATTATCTTGGTCTTCATTTTATTGCGAGAATTAACTCTTACACTTTTAATGATTTATTTGAAGACAAGAGGTATAACAGGTTTGCCCGTACATTATTTAGGAAAGATGGGAGCATTTTGTCTCCTAATTGGATTACCCGGACTCATTTTTGCAGAAGCCTTTACAGAGACTGCCTTCATTTGGTTGACCATTGGGTGGTCATTTTTAATCTGGGGACTATTTCTTTATGCGTTCTCAGCGTATAGATATTTCGAACATGCCAAAGTAGTACTATCGAAATATGTCTAAAGACTCCTTTTTTAGAGATGATAATTCATCATCGATGGGTTTACTCTCATTACTCAATAACGAGATTGAGACCAACGAATATCAAATTAATGAAAATACTAATCAAGTAAAGAAAGATCCGACTTGGTGGATTGCAGTTGTACTTTCATTCGCCGGATTATTTTTCGGTGTAGCAGTCGCTAATACCCAAAGACAGCAACCAATCTTTGAGCAAAATAGAGAAAACTTAAGAAAGTCAATTACTAAAAGTATCGACAATCTCAACATCACGACTCAGAATTTGAGTTTGATTAACAATGAAATAGCACAAGTCAAATCTCTTACCCCTGGCCTTGATTTTCATGGTCTAAATCAAAAAAGCGAAACTGATCTACAAATTATTTCAGGTCTAAGTGCTGTTCAAGGTTTTGGTTACGAAATTGAACTCAATGATGCTATAAAAACTGACTCACTTGACATAGATAAATTAGATCTAGCAAGAATCTATGATTCTGACGTTCAATTATTGGTTAATGCCTTATGGGCAACTGGAGCTGAGTCGATTGCAATTAACAACCGTCGTCTAACCTCAACTTCTGCAATTAGATCTGCCGGTGATGCAATTTTAGTAAACTATCAACCACTTCTTCCGCCTTACAAAATTGCTGCTATTGGAAGCAGAAGCATTAAAGAAGACATAAATCAGAATCCTGATTTTCAAGATCTACAGTTTGTGGTGAAAACTTACGGTCTTCTCTTTAAGATGTCTGAATTTAAGGAAATCACAATGCAGGCAACGGGTGTTTCATTGCCTGACATGCAAGGCATTACAGTAGGGAGCAGATCATGATTCCAGTAATCGGCTTGTTAATTGGTGTACTAGTTGGTGTTGTAATTGATCCAACAGTTCCATTATGGATGCAGCCATATCTTCCAATCGCAGTTATTGCTGCGTTAGATGCAGTATTTGGTGCAATTAGAGCAAGCTTAGAAGAAGTTTTTGATGACAAAATCTTCATTTCATCATTTGCAAGTAACGTTTTAATTGCTGCAGTTATTGTTTTCTTGGGGGATCAACTAGGAGTTGGAACTCAACTTTCAACTGGAGTTGTTGTCGTTTTGGCGATGCGAATATTTGCTAACGCAGCAGCAATCAGACGTAATCTCTTTAATAGACAATGAAAAAAAAGATTCGGGTAAAAACCCCTAAGGGCTTACAAACCCCTCAAAGCAGACGTTATTTTGCCGTGATCTTATCTGTTCTTTTGGGTATTTTTATCAGTATCGCGATTAAGCAAAATGATCAACCAGAACTTCTTACCTCTGTTCGAGAGGATGAACTAGTTCTCATCCTGGATGACTTATCAAAACAAAAAGATGCACTTGAAATTGAACTTCTCAAACAATCACAAATTCTTGATTCCTTGAAGAGTGGTTCAGGAGATGAGGCCAGAAAAGCTGCCCAAAATAGAATTGATCAACTTATTTTATTGTCTGGCACAGCACCTGTTGCTGGAAGAGGAATCCAAGTATTAATCACAGGAGACGTTTATTCAGTTAATTCATTCACCATTCTTGATACGGTTCAAGAGTTACGCGATGCTGGAGCAGTTGCTATCGAGGTAAACGGAGTAAGAGTTATTAATAGCACATATTTTACTGATACAAATGAAGGAATAAGCGTTAACAATACAAAAATAAGAAGTCCATACAAGCTGCTTGCCTTAGGTGATCCTGAAACAATGTCAACAGCCTTAAAAATTCCAGGAGGAATGTCAGAGAATGTCACCACCTCTGGAGGAAATGTGATCATTACAGAGTTTCCCGAATTAGAAATAACCTCCAGTGTTCCTCTTACAACACCTGAATACGCTGATTCGGTAATTGATTAATAGGATTGCACTATGAATACACCTTCTGATCTTCGATACACCAAAGAACACGAATGGGTCAAAATTGAATCTGAAGATGTTGTTGTCTTTGGAATTACTGACTTTGCTCAATCAGCCTTGGGAGACGTGGTATTTGCAAGCCTGCCTAAGGTAGGAGCATCTTTAACTGCGGGACAAACATGTGGCGAAGTTGAATCCACAAAATCTGTCAGTGATATTTATTCTCCTGTTACAGGAGTGGTAAAAGAAATTAATGAGAAATTAGCAAACACTCCTGAGATTTTAAATTCTGATCCTTATGGTGCTGGTTGGATGGTAAAACTCTCTGGAGTTTCTAAATCACAAGTTGAAACCCTTTTAGATGCAGCGGGATATCAAAAAATCACCGAATCAGCGTAACCAAAAACCTCGACCTCAGGTTGACCCTTTAACAGCATTGACTTAGGGTTAGGGGAGGAGGACATATTTAATTATGAACATGGAAAACACTGGTTCGATACCTTCGGTCTCCTCTGATACTTCTGCTCTTCCAGCAATTGATGATGGTCATTTAGAAGGTTTAGAAAAAGGCAGTGCCGCTCTTTTAGTACGTAGTGGGCCGCAACGAAATGAAAGATTTATTTTATCCGGCCAACAAATAACTCTAGGTAGATCAGATGACTCAAACATTGTGTTAGACGATGTTACAGTTTCACGAGTTCATGCACTTATTACTAAAAGTTCTTCTGGATGGAAGATTGAAGATAAAGGTAGCTTAAACGGAGTATACGTAAACTTTGTCAGAATTGAAGATTCGAAATTATCTGCTGGTGATGATGTTCAAATTGGAAAATATCGATTCACTTTTCTTTTACCTGAACAAAAAATCTAAATGGCAATAGTTTCAAGACGATCAGATCTCTTCACCATAGGTGAAGTGCTGAATCAAGTTCGTAGTGAATTCGATGATATTTCAATCTCAAAGATTCGTTTCTTAGAAGCAGAGGGACTTATCATTCCAGCTAGAACCAAAAGCGGATATAGGAAATTCTCCTCAAATGATGTTGAAAAGCTTCGCTACATTCTCAGAATGCAAAGAGATCATTATCTTCCCTTAAAGGTGATAAAGGAACATATTGAGGCAATTGATCGAGGATTGAAGCCTGAAATTGAAGAAGTTGAAAAACCTAAGGTTCCTTCAGCTTTAGTAGACCTCAATCAAAACAAAGAAAGAAAATCAAATATCCGTGTCACTAGAGATGAACTAATGGCAAATACCTTGATTTCAGATCAGGATTTAAAGGATTCCGAGGATTACGGTTTGATACGAGTTTTGGCAGATAAACGTCACTATGACGAAAATGCTGTTAGAACTGCGCGTGTGATTGCAGCTCTGTCTGGTTTTGGATTGGAGCCTAGACATTTAAAGGTTCTAAAATCTGGCAGTGATCGAGAATCGTCATTGATTAAACAAGTTGTTTCCCCAATGGCTCGTTCAAAGAGGCCAGATGCAAGTGAGCAGGCGAATGAAATGATGCGAGAGATCTCAAATTTAACAAATCAATTGCATTTCATCTTGGTCTCGTCAACTCTTGATGATGAACTGCTATGACACAAGAAAAGCCAGGATTCGTCAAAGTTAATGTGGTTGGAGTTCGAGTTGAAATGCCTACCAATCAACCGATAATTCTTTTGCAAGATGAAGTAGGGGAGCGCTATCTTCCGATTTGGGTGGGTGCTGTTGAAGCCACCGCCATTGCATTTGCTCAACAAGGTATCAATCCACCTCGTCCTTTAACTCACGATTTGTTCACAGATGTTTTGAAGACGTTGAAGGCAAAATTAGTTGAGGTACGAATTACTTCCTTGAAGGATGGCATATTTTACGCTGAAATTGAGTTTGATTCTGGACAAATTCTTTCCTCTCGTCCTTCTGATGCAATTGCACTAGCTCTTAGAAACGAGTCCGTGATATTTGTTGCTGAAGATGTCATCCTGGCGGCTGGAATTGACATTCCGGCTGAGGAAGAGGATGAGGTCGATAAATTTAGAGAGTTTCTTGACCAGGTAAAGCCCGAAGACTTCAATCAGTGAGGAAGCATTAACCTAAATCTATACTTTAGGGTTACGGCGTGTCAGGGTCTAAATAAGGACTAAGTCTGCACCTTTGGTTTACTCTTGTAACACAATCCCTAAGAAACTGGTGAAAATTATGCTTCCATCAAAAGGTCACCAAGAATCTTTGTTCGAACCAACAAATGCCAACAAACTTCCCGAAGGCGTTGGTTACAGGGGAGCAGTTGCTTGTTCAGCTGCCGGAATTAGTTACAGACAACTTGATTACTGGGCTCGCACCGGATTAATAGAACCAACAGTTAGACCTGCTCAAGGTTCCGGTTCACAACGACTTTATTCATTTACCGATGTTTTGGTTCTTAAAGTGATCAAACGACTGCTAGACACAGGAGTTTCGCTACAAAACATTAGAACTGCTGTAGAACTTTTACGAAACCGTGGCACAGAAGATTTATCTAACTTGACGTTAATCAGTGATGGAGCATCTGTTTACGAATGCACCAGTGATGACGAAGTTATTGACTTGGTTCGTGGCGGTCAAGGAGTATTTGGAATTGCAGTGGGAAGTGTTTGGCGTGAAGTTGAAGGAAGCCTCGCACAATTCCCAGCAGAAACCCCTGAGGGAAATATTGTTCTTACCGATAAAGTTATCGACGAATTGGCGTCAAGACGAGCCGCTCGTAATGAAATTGCTTAAAGCCTAGAGCAAAGTAAGATTGTTATCGAGGGAATTTATCCCTCATTATTGATAACAAGGTGGGCGTTTTCTTAAATGGTCAACAAGGAAGCTGTTTTCCAAGATCGCCATATTGGCCCAAATTCAGACGCTGTGCAAGGCATGTTGAAAGAAACAGGATTTGCCTCCCTTGATGAGTTGTTGGAAAAAACTATTCCAAAATCCATTCATTTCAAGGAAAAGTTAAACCTTCCAGAAGCCTTATCTGAAGATCAGGCACAAAAAGAATTAAAAAATATTGCAGGACTTAATAAAGAAATGATAAGTCTTATTGGACTTGGTTACTCAAATTGCTTAACACCTGCAGTTATCAGAAGAAACATTTTGGAAAGTCCATCGTGGTATACCGCTTACACTCCATATCAGGCTGAGATTTCACAAGGTCGTCTGGAAGCTTTACTGCTTTTTCAGACCATGATTCAAGATCTAACAGGCTTAGCCGTCTCAAATGCATCTTTACTCGATGAGCCAACTGCAGCAGCAGAAGCAATGAGATTAGCTCAAAGATCAAGTAAAAATGATTCCCATATTTTTCTGGTGGATAAAGATACTCATCCACAAACAATTGCAGTTTTGCAAACTCGCGCCATTCCAGTTGGTATTGAAATCAAGATGGTTGATATTGATAATGATGAAATAGTTGAAAATGCTTTTGGAGTATTGATTTCTTATCCAAGTAGCACAGGAAATATTCGTGATTTGAAAGAGTACGTAAGAAAATGTAAAGAATCAGGATTAGTTGTAATTACTACTACAGATCTATTATCGTTAACTTTAATTGAAGAGCCAGGATCTTTTGGTGTCGATATTGCAGTTGGGAGTGCACAAAGATTTGGTGTTCCTTTAGGTTTTGGTGGACCTCATGCAGGTTTTATTGCAGTTACCGAAGATTTATCAAGATCATTACCAGGAAGATTAATTGGTGTGAGTATTGATTCAACTGGTCGTGCTGCTTATCGTTTGGCATTACAAACAAGAGAACAACATATTAGAAGAGGAAAAGCAACAAGCAATATTTGCACTGCCCAAGTTTTATTAGCAGTTATTGCTGCTTCTTATGCTGCATATCACGGACCTCATCGATTAAAAGCTATGGCAATAAGAATTCATAATCAAGCAAGAACTGTTGCAAAAATGGCACAAAACACTGGTTTAAAAGTTGTGCATGACAAATATTTTGATTCAGTTTGTTTACAAGTAAAGAATGCTGATCAATTAATTTCGGATTTCTTGAATAATGGAATAAATATAAGAAAAATTAGTGATACTCAGGTTGTTATAGCTCTTGATGAGGCTACAAATGATGAGGTAATGCAACTGATCGCACAATCTCTGAAAACAACAAGTGTTAAAGAAGATAACGAAGTTGTCGGAATTAATAGTCGTAAATCTTCATTCTTAACACATATGCATTTCAATAAATACCATAATGAAACAGCAATGCTTAGATGGCTTAGATCATTAAGTAATAAAGATATTGCCTTAGATAGATCAATAATTCCACTTGGTTCATGCACTATGAAACTAAATTCTGCATCTGAAATGGAACCGATAACTTGGTCTAATTTGGCCAATATTCACCCATTTGCACCGAATAATCAGACAATTGGATGGAAAGAAATAGTAAATCAGTTACAGGATTGGTTATGTGAAATCACTGGTTATGACGCAATTAGTTTGCAACCAAATGCAGGATCCCAAGGTGAATTTGCAGGTCTGCTTGCCATCAGGGGATATCACCAATCAAGAAACGAAGGACATCGAAATGTTTGCTTAATTCCATCTAGTGCTCATGGCACAAATGCTGCAAGTGCAGTTATGGCAGGAATGATTGTTGAAGTTGTTGAATGTAGTGAAACTGGAGATGTTGATCTGGTTGATTTAACAAATAAAATTGAAAAAAACAGAAATAACTTAGCTGCAGTTATGGTTACTTATCCATCAACTCATGGTGTTTTTGAAGAAGAAATATCTAAATTATGTGAACTAATTCATGACGCCGGGGGACAGGTTTATGTTGATGGAGCAAATCTCAATGCTCTTGTAGCAGTTGCTAAGCCAGGTAAGTTTGGAGCTGATGTTTCACATTTAAATTTGCATAAAACTTTCTGTATTCCTCATGGTGGTGGAGGACCAGGAGTTGGACCAGTTGGGGTACGAAAACACTTGGCAGAGTTTTTACCAACTCATCCATTAAATGATGACTGTGGACCCTTACCAAAGGTCGTCGGACCAATAAGTGGTGCACCTTATGGAAGTGCAGGAATTTTGCCTATTTCATGGATGTATATAAAGATGATGGGTGCTAAAGGTTTATTTGATGCCACGGCAACAGCAATCTTGTCTGCAAATTACATAGCAAAAAAATTATCTAATCACTATAAAATTCTTTACACAGGAGTCAACGGCACTGTGGCTCATGAATGCATATTAGATATCAGGGATTTAACAAAATCAACTGGTGTAAGTGTTGATGACATTGCGAAAAGACTTATGGATTATGGACTACATGCACCAACAATGTCTTTTCCAGTTGCTGGAACTTTCATGATAGAACCAACCGAAAGTGAAGATTTGGTTGAAATGGATCGCTTTATCAATGCCATGATTAGTATAAGAAAAGAAATTGCTGACATCGAATCAGGAAAAATCTCAATCGAAGATTCAGTACTTCGAAATGCTCCACATACAGCTGAAGACTTAGCAGGAGATTGGAACCGTAAATACAGCAGAGAAGAGGCAGTTTTTCCTGTTCCTTCAGTTAGATCTAACAAGTATTGGCCACCAGTAAACAGAATTGATGGCGCTTATGGTGATAGAAACTTGATCTGTTCTTGTCCATCACCCAGAGAACTGGCCAACTCTTAATTTTTTAGAAGTACAAGAAATAACTATTTACTTTACATAACATATCTTATCGGACAATACCTATGTCTATCTACGAAGAAGAATTCGCTGAAATCCCCAGATTCCTATCTTCCAAAAGGCTTCCAAAACAATGTTTTTACTCATTTTTGAGGTACCAATGGTTCTTTCGGTGAATGTAATTGGAACTTCTTTTATACTTAATCCTTTTTTTAAGAATCTTCGAACCATGTCAACTTGAAAGCAATAACCTTGGCTATCGATCTTATCTAATTCAATTTCCTTTAGAGCTTTAGTTTTATATGCCCTGAAACCACCAGTTGCATCCTTAATTTCAATCCCTAACATAAATCTGGCGTAAAGATTTCCTCCACGAGACAGTATTTCTCTACTTTTGGGCCAATTAACTACTTTTCCACCTGATACCCAACGAGAACCAAGAACGCAGTCATAATTTGGTATCTCATTGAGGATTTTTACTAAATCTTTAGGATCATGAGAGCCATCTGCGTCCATTTCAACTAGGACATCAAAATTGTCCAATGATTGTTTAAATCCATCAATGTATGCAGCACCCAAACCATTCTTTGTGGAGCGATGTAAAACATCTAAATTCTTATACTTTAGTTTTAGTTGTTCAGCCAGCTCTCCTGTTCCATCTGGAGAATTATCATCAATTACTAAAACCTCAACATTTGGATTGTGTTCGAATATTCTATGCACAATTGAAGCAAGGGTATGTAATTCTTGATATGTGGGAACTAAAACTCGAGTTTTCATAATTTCCTGTAACCATATCTTAACAGCAACAAAATGAATGGCAGGAATATTCCAAAAAGGGATATAAATCCTATTTCTTTGCTGTATCTAACCGCCGGAGTTAAATCTGAATATAGATTCGCTTGAACAATTTTTGACTGAGGGACAAACTCATTTGATTGCCACAAGGCCTTACCTGATCTATCAATGTGAGCAGATATCCCGGTCGTAGCTGATATAACCACTTCCCTACCCATCTCTAAAGCTCTAAGCCTTGTCATTGTGAATTGCTGATCAATCTGATTAGAGAAGGCATATGTTGCATTATTGGTGTGAACTGAAATTAATTGTCCCCCACTTATCATTTGTTCATTAAGAGTTTTATTCCAGGCTATTTCAAAACAAATTATTGGACTTATAACGCTTCCATCTATATCTATATTGTTTGGATATTTTCCAGGGATAAAATCTTGGGGAATAAGGTCAAATCTTCTAATGTATTTAGATAGCGTCTCTCTGAAGGGTAAATACTCTCCAAATGGAACCAGAATCGATTTGACGTATTCTTGTTCAACATTAGAAGTAAGTGGATTCCACAAACCAACGCTATTTGAAAGACCATTAACTTCCTGAATTACAGCTCCGGCCAGCAATGGCTTTTGACTTAGACTAAGAATTTCATTTATATATTCTGCAGCCTGAGCATTCTTAAATGGATCCACATCAATTGCGTTTTCTGGCCAAAAAATAGCGTCTATATCACGATTTGATTGTGATAACAATTTCTTAGTTTCTATCGAGTGAAAATTGAGAACTTCTAGCTTCTGTTCATTAAATAGCAAACCTGATCGTGGCACACTTCCCTGAATAAGTGCCAAATTCATGGACTTTGATGATTTGTCGTATCCAATTTTTAAGCCATCGATTGAATAAAGAAATGCAAAAATAAATATTGAAAAAACAATTGCTGGAAAAAATGCTTTTTGCAAGACAAATCCAACTAATGGAATAAGTAAAATAGCGACAAGAAGAATCGCAAGACTAGCCAAAGGCGCAGAACCAAAAGGCATCAAATTAGCCCAAGGTGCATCAGCTGAACCATAGGCAATCTTGCCCCAGGGAAATCCTCCGAAAGGAACAAAATCAGTGAGTGTTTCAATTGAAATAAAGATCAAAGCATACCAAGCAAAAGGAAAATACAAATCCCTAACTTTAAACATGAAATATCCTGAAGTCGTATAAATCAAGGACATCAATGTTGCTAATAAAATATAGGCATCAATACCTATTGAAGAGATCCAAGCAATATGGGTAAACCAGTATCCAAGTGAGAAAAATGTTGAAAAGATTAAGTAATCAGATAAAGGTCTTTTATGAGTTCCTGCCCACCAGACTGCGATACCAATAGGAATTAATATCCATCCATTTGGGAAAGTGTAGCTTCTTGCTATCAAGATTCCTGAAATACCAGCAAGCAGAATCTTTGTCTGTAATTGTAAACTTGTCATTGTCTCACTTCTATATTACAACAATATCTTTCGTGTTCTTATTGCAAATCAATGTATCTTCACCATTTTTTACAACAATGTCTTCGATTCTTGCTCCAAACTGATTTTCGATATAGAAACCTGGTTCGATGCTAAACGCTTGACCATCTTCAAGAAATTTCTCGCTAGTCGAAACTATATAAGGCTCTTCGTGAGTTTCTAGACCAATTCCATGACCAGTTCTATGAATGAAATATTCACCCAAATTATGTTTTTCTAAATAGGTTCTTGCCACTGAATCCAGCCCCGCTGCTGTTATTTTGGTACTTACTTCTGAAACCGCAGATTCCTGGGCTTGCCTCAATATTTCATATTTGTTTTTAAATTCGGAATCGATTTTTCCAACACAGTACATTCTTGTGCAGTCACTGCAATAACCACTTGGCGTGGTGCCACCAATATCAATCAAGAGAACATCTCCGCTGAGAATCTTTTTATCTGTGGGTTCATGATGTGGACTAGCTGAATTAATTCCCGAGGCAACGATCACAAAATCAACTGAGTCGTGTCCAACTTCCACAATCAAGTTATGAATCTTTTTTGCAAGAGACTTCTCTGTGTCCCCTAATTCAAATATTTCAACAATTTGGCTGTGCACTTCATCAATGTATTTACCAGCTAATTCCAATTGAGAAATCTCATATGCTGATTTTCTGGATCTTAAATCACTAAGTAATTTATCTGCATTTGAGAAGCGACTTCCGTCAAATTGATGCTGGATATTTAGGACTTTAGCCGCGTTCATAGAACCATCAAGAGATATCTGTTTACCAGTGCTTATTTCGCTGAGTTTTTCATAAGGATTCTCATCCTCTTTCCAAGTAACTATTTCAATTCCTAGTTCTTGCACGTCAGCTTTTTCGGCTGAGAGTTTCTCAAGACTTGGAACAATCATTTTCAAGCTTTGGTTCGAATCAATTACCAAGCAAGTTAGTCTTTCCAAATTCTTGGCTTTGTAACCCGATAAATACCTTAAATTAGGTCCGGGGGTTACAAGAAGTAAATCAATATTCTCCCGTGCCATTTTTGAACGGGTATTTTCGAGTCGCTTTAGATACTCCTGCTTTAGATTCACGTCTATAACGTATCCTGAATGAAATTACTTGAATCAGGAGACTAAATCTTTGCCGAATAAATTTGAATATATTGCCATCGATTTGTCTTCACTTGCCTATCGCTCTTTCTATGGACTTCCTGATTCCATTAAAAGTGTTGACGGTCGACCGGTAAATGCAATTAAGGGTTACCTTGACGCTATGAATCGATTTGCAAAAATGTACGGTACTAAAAATGTTGTTCACGCTATTGACGAAAATTGGCGCCCAGAATGGCGAGTGGATTTGCTACCTCAATATAAATTACACCGAGTCGAAGAAGACGATCAAGAATTAGTACCAGACGATTTGGATTTTCAACTTGAAATTCTTCCTGAGATTCTCAATGATATGGGCATGAAAGTTCTTGGGCACAAAATTGCGGAAGCAGATGATGTTCTTGCGACTTTATGTAATCTATATAAGAACGTTGTGGTTATTACAGGAGATAGAGATTTGTTGCAACTTATTGATGATAAAAAAGGCAATGGTGTCCATATGTTGGGTAAAGACGGTGGAGCTCTTTTTGAAGAAAGTGAAGTTAGAAGTAAATACGGAGTTAGATCAGATCAATATATTGCTTTCTCAGTACTAAAAGGCGACGCTTCTGACGGACTACCGGGAGTAAAAGGAATTGGAGAAAAGACAGCTTCCAAGTTAATCAATGATTTTGAATCTCTAGAGGGAATCATTAGCGCTGCCAAATTAGACAATCCCGCAATTTCTGCCAAGACTAAAATAAGTATCTTAGAATCTCAAGATTACATCAAGCGTGCAATAAAAGTTGTGACACTAAAGAATGATTTAGATCTGAAGACCTCTGAAGATAGACATTCACTTTCTCTTGAACAGGTAAGGGAGAAATACGAAAATCTTAAAATAGGAAATCAGATAGATGAGTTCTTTAAACTTTCCAAATCGGTTTCTTGATCTTCAAAAACAGTAGGCTCATATGCCACCACTCCCCTGTTGATGCGGGATACAGCATCTCTAGCAATTTTTGACAAGGGATCAATCTTTAGTTTGGCAATTTGTCTCAAAAGATCAGTTACTTGCTTTGCGACTCTTACGAAATCACCTGGTGCTAAATCTGAGTTCTTAAGTACTTTTTGCAAGCTCTCACCTTGAGCCCATCTACGTACCTGCTCTGCTATTCCAAAATGTGGTGGTCGAACATATTCAATCCGATATTTCATTTCTAGGTTTATGAGTTCATTAGCAAGTGTCGTTATTGTTTTAGCTCTTTCTCGAATTTTTTGACTCAAATTCCCAGGAATCTCGTATTCGTCTCTACGGGGTTGATAAATAAAACTGCTCAAAACTGCAGGTAATTCCTCAATTGAAAGATCTTGTAGTAAACCTTTGGAAACGCATTCAGCAGTCAGTAAATCTTGATCAGAATGAATTTCTTTTAGAACTAATGCTTCTTTGTTCAACTTGACCTTATCTTGTTCTACTTCTATATAAGACAATTCCTTGAGTAGCTTTAAAACTTCATCACATTTATTACTCAAACTCATCATCGAGTTATTGAAATCTAATTCTAGAATTTCAATTGATTTTCTTAACTTTTCTCTTCTTTCTGCCCATCTGAGATGTTCATATAAATCTCCACATCCGTGGCAAGGATGCTTTCTAATAGCCGCTCGCAGTTGCTCTATTGAGAGATTGTTTTCTGCTTCAGATCGCGTCTTAGATGGCTTTTGATAGGAAAAGGATGACAAAACCTTGGCTATTTGCTTTCTTGCTTCACGTTTTGAAAAATCAGTACTTCGATTAATTACCAGCTCTGAGATTACTCCTGCGACAGGATCAATTTCATTTAGATGAAACTTTCTGCCATCTCCGTTCTCCAAAACTATCCAGTAACTTTCCTGACCTTTTCTTTCTCTCAGTATTTTTGTTATCAGGCCAGTTTGATATTTACCGGAGGATTTAACGCGAATCACACTTCCTGCATCTAAATTCGAGGATAAATCAGACCTACTTTTACGTGATTGATCTCTCTTTGACGATTTTGACTCTCGTTCAAGAGCAGTTATTTGTTTGACTAATTCGTAATAGGACTCAAAATTTCCTTTGTCACACTTCAGATTTTGGGTATATCCATCCAGTGCTTTTTTCTCTTCGACTATCCGAGATCTTACTTTTGAGTTCGACTTCTCATGCGAAAATTGAGCAAATGATTTATTCAACAAGACCTTTGTTGCTGTGACACTTCTGTGTTCTAGCAAATTCAGCAACATGTTGTATCTAGGTGTAAATGTTGATGCTAGTTCAAATGTTCTGGATGAAACCAAATTCAAGAGAAATCTTGGCTCTGAATCTGGATGAAAAGCTATTACGGCAGTGCCTGAAGTATCGATTCCTCTTCGTCCAGCTCTTCCTGTGAGTTGTGTGAATTCTGCAGGGGTTAAGTATTCATGAGTGTCTCCGTTCCATTTGTCCATTCGCTCCAGAACAACAGACTTCGCTGGCATGTTCACACCTACCGCCAGTGTTTCAGTTGAAAAAACTACTTTCATTAAGCCTTTTTGAAAAAGTAACTCAGTAACTTCCTTTAACTGCGGAATAAGCCCTGCGTGATGTGATCCAAATCCTCTCAAAGCGCAATCAATCCAGTCGTCTATTTTGAGCGTTGCCCAATCACTTGCAGCAATATCATCAAATCTATTTCTAATAATGGATTCGATCTCTATCTTTTCCTCGGCAGAGGTTAATCTTGTGTTACTTTGTTGCAAAATCTGAACTGACTGTTCACAACCTTTTCTACTGAAAATAAAATAGATTGCCGGGAGTAAACGGTATTTCTGGAGTAAATCTACAATTTCGGATTTACTTGGTATCTCTGATTTGCTATGCGATTTAGTAAAGTTTCTTTTATAAAGATTAGAAACCTTTGCATTGAGCCTCTTTGGATCTTCAATAGATATTAAAGGAATTAATTCCTTGGAGGTAGCAATGACTTGAGTTAAGGGAACTGGTCTCTTCTCTTCTATAACAAAAGTACAACTTCCCCGTACCTGCTTTAGCCAGTCTCCGAAATCTTCAACGTTACTTACGGTTGCTGATAAGGCCACAATCTTGACCGACTGATTTAACAAAATAAGAATTTCTTCCCATACCACTCCCCGCTCTTTATCAGCCAAGAAATGTACTTCATCCATAACGACAACACCAAGTTCATGAAGTTTGTCGGGATTTTGATAAATCATGTTTCTAAGAACTTCAGTGGTCATAACCACAATCTCAGCATCACCATTTATTGAGTTATCCCCAGTCAATAGTCCAACTCGATCGGAACCAAATCTTTGTACTAGTTCCAAGAATTTTTGATTAGATAGAGCCTTGATAGGAGTTGTGTAAAAACATCGTTGCTTAGCTCTCGTTGTAGCAAAAAGAGCAAATTCACCAACAATGGTTTTACCAGAACCAGTTGGTGCAGCCACTAGTACAGAATTACCTTTGATAAATGATTGAATTGCTGTTTGTTGAAAGACATCGATTTCGAAAGGGATTGAACTTAAGTAATCGCTTATTACTTCTCTCTCGTAGGAGTCAAGATCTTTATACCTACTCAACTTTTGTGCATAATTTGTCATTAATTGGTCTCAAGAATGGTTAATGAGTTCCTGTTCAGTTTTGCTTCAAAATCTCCAGAAGGCAAGGAATCTCCGTCAGCTTGAGCTCGAACTTTTGATTCTACTGATTCTATTTTGATATTTCTCGCTGCATATTGTCTGAATTCGGTTCTGTCGTAGTGTTTTCCAGCCAAGAGTAATAAGAACAAATAAATGAGTCTAATCTTGTTGACTCGATTTACAAGGATCAGATAGAGATTATCCCCCGTCGCGTCAGCTTTATTGCTTACTTTCATTCCTCCCCCGAAGCTGGGTGTGTTGGCAATAATTCCAAGTGAATATGAATTTATTTCTGAGACTGCATCGCTATCTATTTTTAGTTTTTCATATGATTTTCCAAGAAGAGCGATGAAAGTCGCGATTGTATATTTTGCCGAGCCGATAAACCTGGGAAGTCTTGAAGCTACACGATTGACCTTTGCCTCAAATGCGAAACAAACAATTGTTAAGCAATGCCTTGATTCTCTATTTATTTGTATTGTGTTTATGGTTTTAGTCTTGAAATTACTGATGGCGCGTTTTATTGAATCAACATCACTTTGCATCCCAAAGTGGTTTGCGAAATCGTTTCCCGAACCTATGGGAATCACAAGCATTGGAGTTGGTTTATTGATCAAACAGTTCGCAATACGAGAGACTGTCCCATCGCCGCCACACACAACTACCAAGTCGTATCCCTCCTGAATTGAATTTCCGACAACATCTAGTTCTGAATCATTTTCCGCGATAAATTCAGTCAAGTCATGATTTATCAAAACCTTTGACTTAATCTCAGTTATTTGATCGACATGAAACTTTCTACCACTTCCAGGGTTTATGACTAGAGCAATTTTCATTTAGCTTGCGCAATCCTTTTTTTCAATAAGGAGAGCAGATGGGCCTTGATTTCGTTTGATGAGTGAATCTCAACGTCTGGACCCAGTCGAAGAATCGTATCCAGAATGAAATCTTCATCATAATAATCAACATCCAAAATCATCTGGTCTTTCTTAATTTCGTAATTAACTCCTAAGTCGAAAATTCGTATGTAATTCCAAGCTTTAGTTATGATCTTAATACTTTTCTTGATACTCTGTTTCGTTTTGACATTTTCCATGCTATTGGGTATATCCAATAATCCAATATTCTGAATTCGTTCTAATCTAAAACTTTTGGTGTAGTCTTGTTCATTTGTAACTGCATCAAGATATTCAATGTTTTGTTCGGTGTAAATCCTTAAAGGACTTACCGTCCTGTCTTTGCTTGAGCCTAAATTTGCATTTGTGTAATCAAACTTAACTTTCTGACCTCTTTTGATTGCCTCTTCAATTAATTTTCGATTATTGGCAACGTGCGCATCACGGTCATTATTTGATTCTTCTTCAGTGATTAAACTTAGTAGTCTTTTCTCAACGGCTTTTAGATCTTTTGCATCATCAGATACCTCAATTAGTTGCTTTAATCCTAAAAGTAAAAGAATTACTTCAAAATTGTTCAACCTTAGTGGTCGATCGAAGCCTTGGGAATCAATTACTCTGATCTCGTCATCGCCATACTGAATATCAACAAGTTCGCCACCGTATTTTCCTGGTCCAACATAAGTTAATAGCGATAGATTTTTTATGGCCTCATCTCGCGTTAGATCAAATTCTGCACAAAATGTCTCCATCGAAACATTTCTGTTTTGAACCAACCATTGAAGTTGCAAAAGAATTCTTGCAATTTTGTCATTCTTGTTAATCATGTAGAACCTCTAGAAACCGCCCTAATTCTTTTTGGTACCTTTTCTTCAGACCGGGGTCATCAAAGTCAACGATTATTGAACTTAAGCCCAGAATATAATTTACAAATGCAGTTTGGTCATAGTATTCAAACCTAATTTGGTTTTCATTAATTGCTTTTCCTCCAGTGATGTGTGTTATTAGGAAAGCATTTTGGTTAATTTTGATAGTGACTGAGGAAACTTCATTAGTTGTTTCTGAAGTTCTTTTCAATAAATTGACTTCCAAATCACTAGCTGGTTTAATATTTATCTGTCCAAAGATTCTATTAATTTGATAATTTTTGACTCCTACAGTTTTAATGTCCACTGCTTCCATGTACCACTGACTAGATTTTCTAAAGAGTCTCTTGGCAATAACACTTCGTTTTGTTGGAGTTTTGTCTGCTAGCGACAAATAGTTGAACTCTAATAGGTTTTTATCTTGCATTGACTTCAGAATTGTCCTGTAGTTATCAAGATTCTTAGAGTAATTTTCTTCAACCCCATTGCCTTTACTTGAGGTGAATTTACTTCCGGTTTTTATAGCAGCAGACTTTGCTAAACTTTCAAACTCAGATTTTCTCCAAATAGTTGAGGCTAAGCTCAGTATTGATCTATCTTTAGCATCCCATTTAATTTCTTTGGTCAAAAAAACGCTTGAATCAATCTGGTATCCCAGTTCATCTTCAAATAGTGAATCCATAGGTAAAGTTTGAATAACTAAACCAATTGAGCGCAATTCGTCCTTGTCTCGCTCAAACATCCTTTCGAAGGCGGTATCTGACTCACAAACTTCATATCCACTGACTTTTTGCCTTATATCTCGACGAGCGATTGGTTTTTTGGAATTGAGTAAGACGAAAAAAAGATTAAGAATTCTTTCGGATTTTGCAACTGTCACTTACAACGCCTCGATTAATTTCTCTACTCGTTCATCTACGGCCAAAAATGGGTCTTTACAGGCCACTGATTTCTGATGTTGGTCGTTAATTTTCATGTTCACCCAATCAACGGTGAAGTCACGTCTTTTTTCTTGCGCGACTTGTATAAATCTTCCACGAAGTGCTGCTCTTGTAGTTTTGGGAGGATATTGTGTTGAATTTGTAACCTCCAAAGGCTTAACCAGTGTTTTAGCTAAACCAGATTTCTCAAGTATGTAGAACAATCCCCTATCTTTTCTTATATTGTGATAAGAAATATCTAAGAGAGACATTTTTGTATCTCCATCACTTAACTGGTTTTTGCTCTGGTACTGATGCAAGAATTTCTCTTTAATCATCCAATCAATTTCCTTATCAACATCTTTAAAGTCATCTTGTTCTAGTGCATCAAGCGTTCTTCTCCAAAGATCCAAGGCGTAGCGATATAGGGGTTGATTGAGCAATTCGTCAAGGCCTTCTAAATTCATTACGCATTCATACATTTCGTTTTGAAGTTGTAGAGCTGTTACTTCCCGGCCAGAAGCTAATCTAATCTTCTTTTTGAATGTTCTATCGCTAGAAATGTCTCTAATTGACCTTATTGGATTTTCAATCGTAAAACGATCATTAATCCTTCCAGACTCTGCCACTCTTAGAAACAGTTCTGTCGTTGCAACTTTTAACAATGTTGTGGTCTCACTCATATTTGAGTCACCAACAATTACGTGTAAACGTCTGTATTCTTCGGGATCTGCGTGTGGCTCATCTCGAGAATTAATAATCGGCCTTGAGCGCGTAGTGGCACTTGAAATCGACTCCCACATATGTTCGGCACGTTGACTTATGTGGAATGAATTGGTCTTACCACTTCCTACCCATTTGCCAGAGCCACAAAAAATTTGTCTAGTGATTAGAAACGGGATCATAGATTCGACTACTGATTCGAAATTATGCTTCCTACTTATCGAGAAATTTTCATGACAACCGTAACTGTTTCCAACTGAGTCAATGTTGTTTTTGAATAGATGAATCTCACCCTTGACACCTTCGGAGTTCAATCTATTTTCAGCTTCTATAACAAGCTCTTCAACTATTCGATCTCCTGCTTGATCTTGAAGAATTAAATCCATCAAGTTGTCACATTCAGCTGTTGCATATTCTGGGTGGGAGCCAACGTCAAGATAAAGACGGCCACCATTGGGAAGAAATACGTTTGAAGATCTTCCCCAAGCAACTACTCTTCTAAATAGATACCTTGCAACCTCATCTGGTGATAATCGCCTTTGACCATCCACAACACATGTCACACCGTATTCTGTTTCAATACCCATAATTCTTCGGGTGATCATTTTGGTCCTAAAAATCTTTTCAATTACTGTCCGCCTTTTTGAATGAATCCCTTTACAAATTCTTCAGCGTTTTTCTCCAAAACTGCATCGATCTCATCCAAAACAGAATCGATATCTGTGGTTTGGGGTTTACTAAAAGCAACTTCAACATCATCGAAATTGTTCTGATTTCCAGACTGTGGTCTATGTACTTGCTCGCTCATTATTTCCTCTCAATACTCTTTAGTTTAGTTAACATGTGGATTTTTTCTAATTAAATTGGCCAACTCTTGGACATTATTTGAACTTTTTAGTATCTCTTCGGCTAATTCCTTCGTTCCACGCAGTGGATCTGTTGTGGAGATTCTTAGCAAGGGCTCAGTTTTGTCAAGATCTAAAATGACGCTATCCCAGGAGGCTGCTGATACTGAATCAGGGAATTTAGATAAAACTTTGCCACGAAACCAAGCCCTAGTTGAGGCTGGTGGTTCATCAATTGCATCTTCAATTTGCTCGTTCGTTAGATATCTTTTGAGTCGATTGTTACTTCTCAATATTTGTGCGATGCCATTTGCTGCAGTAATCTCGCTGTACTTAATATCTATTGCTTCGACAATGGGATCATCAATACTGAGTCCTTTGTCGTCAATGTAGGTTGTGATCAAATTTTGTTTAGCGATCCAATCAATTCGATCTGATAATGTCTGTTTATCATTGGCAAGACCTGTTAGTGCCTGTTCCCAGAACTCAAGTACTAACTTTGACTCAGAATCAATGCCAATTGATTTGACATATTGATTAGCCTTTTCTAAATACCACCACTGTATATCTAAGGCTGACATTTTTTTACCGTGTGTTAGAGAATAGATCTTTTCAAGATCTAAATCTTGTGAGACTTCCTTAATTACTTCAACTGGACGTTCAATCTCAACCTCATTAAAGTCAGCGAAGTCATTTTCAATCATGCTTAAAATTAGAGATGTAGAGCCAAATTTAAGAATAGTTGCAAAATCACTCATGTTGGCATCACCAATTATGACGTGCAATCTCCTATTTAATTTTGAATCGCAATGAGGCTCATCTCTAGTGTTAATTATTGGTCGTCTTAATGTGGTTTCTAATCCAACGTGGGCTTCAATGTAATCAGCTCTTTGTGATATCTGAAAACCTTTCTTTGAAGAATCTTGATTAATACCAATCCTTCCGGCACCACAATAAATCTGCCGAGTCACAAAATGAGGGGTTAATCCGTTGACAAGGTCTTTAAAATCAGTTGCCCTCTTTGTCATGTAATTTTCATGGGTTCCATAACTTGCACCCTTATTGTCAACATTATTTTTAAAGATTCGAATTGGGTCTTGAGGATAAATTTGAGAATCTAGCGAGACAGCAATTTGCATAACTCTCTCTCCCGCTAAATCCCATTTCACAACTTCTGTCGGAGTTAGAACTTCAGGAGATGAATACTCTGGATGGGCGTGGTCAACATAAAATCTTGCACCGTTTGGCAAAACGATGTTGGGAATACTTTGGTCTTCGTCTGTCAAAAGAGAGAAATCTGCATCACTTCTGGATAAGTCAAAACCTCGAGCATCTCGTAGAGGATTTTCAACATCGTAATCCCACCGAATATTTATATTTGGATACTTATGTTTGGCGTATGCAAGAATTATTCGATTCGACAAGGTGACAGGATCAGTGTTTTTTGCACTGGTAATCCCATATTCATTTTCAATGCCCATTACTCTTTTGATTGACAATTTATGAGCAATCTTTATTTAATTTGGCCATTTGAACCTAGGGTTTTAATAGAACGACCTGGTTCAGCTCCTTGTTTGCTTTGAATCAAAGTTCTTAAAAATACAATTCGTTCACCCTTTTTGCCTGAGATTCTGGCCCAATCATCTGGGTTAGTTGAATTAGGCAAATCTTCATTTTCTCTAAATTCCTCTAAGCATGCCAAGAGCAAATGCTCCACTCTAATTCCTTTTTTCTGATTTTGTAAGAATTCTTTTATCGCTGTTTTCTTGGCCCGTGAAACAATGTTTTCTAGCATCGCACCACTTGAGAAATCCTTGAAGTAGAGAACTTCCTTATCACCATTTGCATAAGTTACTTCAATGAATCTGTTCTCATCTGAATCGTTAAACATTCTTTCAACAGCTCTTTGAATCATCGAGTTAACTGTTGCTTGACGATCACCTTTGTGTTGATCAAGATCATCTTGATTCAGGGGAAGATCAGGAGTTAAATACTTGGAAAGTATTTCTGAAGCACCTTGTGCATCTGGTCTTTCAATTTTAATTTTTACATCAAGGCGCCCTGGTCGAAGAATTGCAGGATCGATCATGTCTTCACGATTAGAAGCACCAATCACAATTACGTTTTCTAGTCCTTCAACACCATCGATTTCACTTAATAATTGAGGAACAATTGTGTTTTCAACATCGCTTGAAACCCCGCTTCCACGGGTTTTGAACAAAGAATCCATCTCGTCAAAGAAAACAATGACTGGCATACCTTCACTAGCTTTGTCTCGTGCCCTTTGGAAAATTAGTCTGATGTGTCTTTCTGTTTCGCCAACATACTTATTCAATAGTTCGGGACCTTTAATATTTAAGAAATATGATTTACCGGTATCGTTTCCAGTCTTTTCAGAAACTTTTTTTGCTAAAGAATTAGCTACTGCTTTCGCGATTAGAGTTTTACCGCATCCAGGTGGACCATAAAGCAAGATTCCTTTGGGGGCTTTAAGTTGGTATTCCTTGTATAAATCTTTTTGAAGAAATGGTAGTTCTACTGCATCTCTTATTTGCTCAATTTGTTTACCTAAACCACCAATATCTTCATACTTCACATCAGGAACTTCTTCGAGAACTAATTCTTCAACATCACTTTTCGGAATCTTTTCATATATGAAACCACTTTTTGTATCTAGAACTAATGAGTCACCGGCTTTAATTTCGATTCCAACCAGCGAATCAGCAATTCTTACGACTCTTTCCTCATCTGCCCTACCAATCACGACAGCGCGATCTTTGTCTTCAAGCAGGCTTTTTAAGGTCACAATTTCACCTGCTTTTTCAAATCCTTGCACAGAAATAATGTTCAGAGCTTCATTTAGAATTACTTCCCTGCCAGGAGTTAACAGATTTTTATCAATGTCAGGTGAGATTATTACTCTCATTTTTTTACCGTTGATGAGAATGTCGGCATCATCTTGATTTAGATCAAGAAATATTCCAAATCCTGATGGTGGTTGACCAAGTTGTTCTACCTGCTCTTTAAGCGCTAATAGTTGCAATCTTGCATCGGATAAGAGATTTACCAATTCGATATTTTTTGACTTTAGATCGTCAAGACTTTTATTTACCTCAGAAATAGATTGATTGGATGTCAAATCTTGCGACATTTAAATCCTCCAATAATCTAGAAGTCAATTCTATCTTTAAATATCCTCTTCTGCTTCTTGACTCTGTTTGGCTATGTAATCAGCACCATAAGCGCCTTTAGCAGGCTTTTGTCGTCGAGGTGGAACACTAACGCCATCAGCCATTCTTCGACTATGGACCAGAAATCCTGTATGACCACTCATACGATGCTTTGGTCTTACAGACAAGCCTTGCAAATGCCATTCTCGATAAAGGGTTTCCGATGCAATGGCATCAGTCCAGTTATTTGTTTCCTTTAACGCTTCAACTAAGCGAGACATTTGCGTTGTGGTGGCTAGGTAAGCAACAAAATGCCCACCAGCTCGTAGATGTTTATACACGACATCGATCATGTCCCAAGGATTTAGTAAATCTAAAACTATGCAATCAAATTTTTCATCAGAGGAAAACTCTGCAATGTCGGTCAATTTAAGATTCCAGTTTTGGGGAATGTAGCCTAAATATTTCTCCACGTTTTTACTTGCTACTTTGAGAAACTCCTCTCTAATCTCACAAGAGGTAAGTGAACCGCTGTCGCCGATGGTTCTTAAAATGTGAAGTGTTAAAGATCCCGAACCAACGCCAGCTTCCAAAACTTTGGAACCCGGTTTCATATCTCCTAGTTCAACTATTTGTGCTGCATCTTTTGGATAAATTACCGCGGCACCTCTGGGCATGCCGACAACAAAATCTTGGAGTGCAGGACTAAAAATTGTGTAGAGCATCCCACTTGAACTTGAAACTACGCCACCTTCACCAGATTTGATGATTTCATCATGATTAATGGATCCGTGGTTGGTAAAAAACTGCTTTCCTTCCTCCAGTAAAACTGTGTGAGATCTACCTTTTTGATCAGTAATGGTAACTAAGGAACCAAGAGAAAGTTTCATATGAGCAAAAGTCTACGAAGTTGCAGATTTTGTCAGAGTTTGAGCCTATGGTTGACTCATGTCAGAAATTGAAATGCTCCAACTTTCACCCTCCCGCATCTCCGACTATCAGCAATGTCCTGCTCTATATAAATACAGAGCAATCGACAAAATAGTTGAAAGACCTAGCATTGACGCATTAAGAGGCTCATTAGTTCATTTGGTGTTAGAGAAAATGTTTGCTAACCAACCTCAAAATAGATCTTTTGAACAAGCAGTGCTAACAATTGAAGAATGCTTTAATGAATTATTAAAAGAAGAACCTGAATTAGTGTGCGCTCTAGATGAAAATATCAAATTTCCATTAGTAGAAGCTGCTTCTGCACCTATAGAAAAGGTGCAACAACTTTTTAACGAGGCTAAAACATTGATTGCAAATTACTTTGGATTAGAAGATCCATCAAAAATACAACCTAAGTCAACTGAGGAATTAATTGAATTTGACCTTAATCCAACCTTGAAAATAAAAGGTTACGTTGATCGAATCGATGTTTCACCACAAGGTTGGCTGAGGATTAACGACTATAAAACAGGAAAAAGTCCGAATGAAAATTTCTCTTCAAAAGCAATGTTTCAACTAAAGTTTTATGCTTTAGTAATTTTCAAAGCTACTAATCAGATTCCTAAAATGTTGAGATTAATCTACTTAAAAGATTCTCAGATTCTTACTTATGAGCCAGATCAGGGTGATATAGATATTACTCTTAGTAAAGTAGAATCAATCGCCTCTCAGATCCAAGATTCTAAAGCAAATAACATGTGGCCAACAAAAGTTTCGAGACTATGTGATTATTGCTACTTTAAATCAATTTGTCCTGAATACAATTAATTAGATCTCTTGCCATTCTTTAACAAGCTCTTGATGGGTTTGTTTCAGAAGCGCTAAATCTACACCTTTTAATCCGTTAAATATTCTCATTCCTCTTCGAGCATCCAATAAAACTCTGTCTGGCAGTGCAATTGTTGGCATACCAGCTGATAGTGAACTTGTCACACCAGTATTTGAGTCCTCAAATACAAGACATTCCAAAACATCTAAACCAAAGTGTTTAGCTGCGTGTAGGTATGGATCAGGGTGGGGTTTAGTTCGCGGTAAATCATCTGAAGTGACAACAAAATCAAAGTAGTGTTCTAGTTTACTTGATTTTAATAATGTCTCGGCCAAATATCTATTTGACGCAGTTACTAACGCTATTTTTAAATGCGCTTTTTTTGCCTCTGTCAAAATTTCAAACCAACCAGGTTGCAATTCTGGTGGATTCTTTGTAAAAGATTCATACATTGCGTCAACAATTTCTTGATGCATTTGTTTTGCGTCAGATTTTGCTTTTGCTGCCATGTAATCTGCAACAGCTTGAAGTGGTCCACCTATTGCTTGATTTTGGTCATCCACATCCCATGTTGAACCATGTTTTTCCATAACATCGATTTCGGCTTGCCACCATCTAGTTTCGGTTTCAACTAAAGTCCCATCCATGTCGATCAGTAGCGCACGCATGAATAAGGCTCCTCAATTTGGGACTTATGCCATCTGGCAAATGCCGGATGTCTGGGAAAGTTTGGCTACCTGAGAGACTACTTTGGATACCAGAATGATTCTTGCATAATGCTCGACGGAGGCATGTGAATTCAGAGACTAAAACCATCAAGGGTTTTTTAGCTAAGAACCCTGTGGCTATTTGTGCATTTCTGGGTTGGAATGATGCCGGTGAAACTGCATCAAATGTCATTGATCACTTAATAGATGTGTGGGATGCCACCGAAATTGGATCAATTGATCCTGATAATTATTACGATTACCAAGTTGCAAGACCTAGAGTGCGATTAACTGATGAAGGAAGTCGAGTTATTGATTGGCCAACAACCAGAATTTATCTAGCTGATCCACCTGGTTCACCAAATCCAGTTTTATTAGTTCAAGGAATTGAACCTAATATGAAATGGCGTTCTTATGTTGCTGAACTCTTAGACATTTTTGATGATTACGAAACATCTTTGATTATCTCTTGTGGTGCACTGCTTGCAGATGCTCCACACACAAGACCTGTTCCTGTAACAACTGTTGCAGCTACTACTGAATTAACCGAGCAATTAGATTTCGAACCATCTGCTTATGAAGGTCCAACAGGAATTATTGGTGTAATTCAAGACGGGGCGACACAACGCGAAATTGCCAGCATCTCGCTTTGGGCAGCAATTCCACATTATGTTTCATCTCCCCCAAATCCAAAAGGTACTTTGGCTTTGATTTCGAAGTTAGAAGATTTACTAGATATTTCAATTCCTTTAGATGATTTAGTAGATGAATCAAGGGCCTGGCAAGACGGCGTCGATGAACTTGCTGCTGAAGATGAAGAGATTAGTGAATATGTAACAAGATTAGAATCGAATGTCGATGCATCAGATTTGCCAGAGGCAAGCGGTGAGGCAATTGCTCGAGAATTCGAAAGATACTTGAAAAGAAGAACTAAGGACTAGTTTTTCTTTTTGTAGTTCAAGATTTGCTGATTTGTTGACGAGTCATAATCAGGTTTTGTAGCATCAGACATTGATTTAAGTATGTTTGAGGCAGTTTTTTTACCTAACTCAACTCCCCACTGATCAAACGAATTTATATTGAGCAGGAGTCCTTGAAAAATCACACTTGATTCATAAAATCCAATTAGTTGGCCTAATGATTTCTCTTCTAAGTTAGGCAGGGTGATTATGTTTGAGGGACGATTTCCGGGCATAGTTTTATGACTGATTAAGTGATTTTCTGTTTTTTCACTTTTTAGTTCATTTTTATTTTTGCCGAATGCTAAAACTGCTGCTTGCGCCAGGGCATTGGCAAACAATGAATCCTGAAATTCCTTATCTTGGCCTAGTTCATCCTTGACTAGAACAAAATCTACTGGAATTACTTGATTTCCTTGATGAAGCATTTGGAAGAAGGAGTGCTGGGAATTTGTGCCTGGTTCTCCAAATATCACTGGACTAGTTTTTAGTTTCGACTTTTTACCACTCTTAGTAACAGACTTACCATTACTTTCCATCCACAATTGCTGCAAATATGCAGGAAATCTTGACAACGAACTTGTGTAAGGAATAACGGCTAACGAATTAAGCTTCAAAATATTGAGATTCCAAATGTTAATTATTGCGTGAATAAAGGCTGCGTTTTGACTAAGGTCCTTTGCTTTTAGATACGAGTCAATTTCAGAGGCACCTTTTTGAAGATCTTTAAATGAGTCAGAGCCATAACCTAGAGCTAGTGAGATACCTACAGAACTGAAAACAGAGAATCGACCTCCAACCCAATCCCAAAATGGAAAAATTCTATTTGAATCAACGCCAAAATCTCGACAAGCATTTGCACTAGTACTTATTGCAACAAAATGATTCCTGACTGCATCTTGGCCTTGAGAATTGACTAGCCATCTCTTGGCAAAGTTAGCATTTTTTAATGTCTCTGCCGTAGTGAAAGTTTTGCTTGTAACAACAAAAAGTGTTGATTCAGGATTTAGATTCTTTAAAACTTGCGAGATTTCTAGTTCATCAATATTTGAGACAAAGTGGCAATTGACTTTTCCATCGTGCTTGTGAAGCAATGCCTTGTAAAGCATTGCTGGACCTAAATCCGATCCCCCTATCCCAATATTGACAACATCTGAAAAATTCTTCCCGGAATGTCCTTTAATCCTTCCCGACCTAACATCAGATGCAAAATTCAAGAAATTTGATTGAACGCGATCAATTTCACTTACTCCCTCTATCTTTGAGGGTCTAAAATCTTTGCTTCTTAACCAGATATGTCCAACTGAACGTTTTTCGGTGTTGTTTATCAATTCCCCACTGAGTAGATCACTTATTTGCCTGTCGAGCTTTATTTCTTTAGCCAGTGACAAAAAATCCTTAATGGTTTTATCATCAATTAGTGATTTACTGTAGTCAAAATTAAGATCTGCGATCTTTAGACTGAAATTCTTGCCCCTCTGGGGATCCTTACTAAACATCTTTCGCAAATCAAAACTTTTGCTTTTCCCGTGTTTGACTATTCTTGTCCAGGACTTAGACTCAGATATCATTTAGAAATACTCTCCAGTTTAAGACCAATTAATGAATCTAAAAATAAATCTATTAAAAGATCATTTTCCGACTGTTCTTGGGGTTTTAACTCCATCAAGAAGTCCAAAATTTTGGGAGTATTTAGATTTTCTAGCATCAAATTGACAACTCTATGTTGATCATCTTGATTTATATACTTTCCTTTGAGATTTTGAACAATTAGCTTGTAAATATCATCAGCTTTCTTAAGAACAGAAGAGTCATATTCCCAATCTTGATTCCATTGGTTAATCATTAACAGTGTTCTGATAACCATTGGAGATACTCCTTGGTTAATCAATTCGTGTACAAAAACGAGATTGCCTTTAGATTTACTCATTTTGCTGCCCTGGTAAGAAACCATTCCAACGTGACAATAATTTTTTGCCAATTCACCTAAACCTAGAGCCTTTGTTTGTTCTTCACTCATTGCGTGATGCGGAAAAATTAGATCCTTTCCCCCACCTTGGATATCTAGTGGTAATTCTGCAAACTCTTTAGCTAGAGAAACACATTGAATATGCCAGCCGGGTCTACCGGAACCGAATTCTTCATTCCAAATCGGTTCATCGTCTTTGGAACTTTTCCATAGAATTGGATCAATTTGATTTTTCTTACCTTCTCGATCTGTGTCACAACCTCTTTCTTTTGCAAGTTCAATTAATTCATTTTGACTGATGTCTCGAATCAAATCAGATGACTTGTCAGATTTTGTCTCGAAATACCACTCGCTTCCAATTTTATAACTCAAATTCTGATCTATGGTTCGCCCAATTTGATTGGTTATTAACCCCATATTCTCCATAACTCCCACGAAGTGATTTGGGGGCAAAATATTTAACGCACTCATATCTTTTCTATAAATATCTAATTGCTGGTTGACAATGTCTTGCCAGCGTTGAGAAGACTTTCGTGCCCTTTCAAATAAAGGATCATCGATGTCAGTCACATTTTGAACATAGTTTGTTGATATTCCTATAAAGTTCAATGTTCGAACTATTAAATCAAAGGACAGATAAGTAAAGGCATGTCCTAAATGCGCCGAATCATATGGAGTAATTCCGCAAACATACATTTGAAATGTCTTATTAGCTCTGTCAATATTTTGAACTTGCTTGGACCTAGAGTCATATATTTTAAGTGTTGAATTGGGATAAGAGTCTGACTTGATTCTTTGTGATTCAAGAGTCCAAGATTTCATGTTCCTACAATACGCGATTGATGATTTATTGAATCAAAAAATAGGCCAAGGCACCGCTGGCCACTGATCTCCTGGCTGTGGGAAGATTCCGCCATTTAATAGAGATCTGACTCTAGTCAGAGCAGCAGTAATTTCTTCTTTTTTCAGATATTCGAATTCAGATGCAGACCATTTGGTTAATACTTTCTCTGCTTTCGATAAAAATTCCAAATCTGACTTGTTTAGCTTTTCTCCAATCCAGCCCCATAGGACTGTTCTAATTTTGGATTCTTCATGCCAAGTGACTCCATGATCAATTGCCCACATTTTATTTGAATCATCTAAGAGCAGATGTCCACCTTTTCGATCTGCATTGTTAATTATCAGATCAAATAAACACAGGTTTCTTATCTCGACTGTATCTTTGTGCGCCAAAGTGATGAGTTTATTTAGTTCATCATATCCTTGTAAGACTGTTTTATAGTTAGAAGGAATTTCTTCAGGACTTTTAACGATAACTAGATCATTTTTTGCTTCATGTATCCACTCTTGGACTAAGCATTGGCTAATTCCTTTGATATCTCTAAGTGCAGTTTCCGGAACCAGATTCAGACCTAATTCTCGGTCAAATAAGAATGTTGCGTATTCACGATTGTTTAAATCTCTATCGGGAAAATCCCAAAGGGCCCTAACAGAGACATTGGGTTTTATTAGTGCGTCAATTTCATGTTCATTCCAAACAGTTTTCACTTTCAAAGCACCATTTGATGAATCTGGAATCAGACCTTCTATTTCAATCTCACCGTTTTGCAGTATTTCCTTTGAATCCATTTATTTATCTTTTATAACCATTTGCTCGTGCACAAATGTGACCTCGTTGACCTAGTGGTTCATTACAAAATGGACAAGGCTGTCTGCCTGCAGAAACTAAACGTCGACCTCGTTCGGCAAAAAGTCTTCCTTGTTTGGCATCAATGTGAACTCTCAGAACATCTGGTCCTTCGGTTTCCTCGCTGTCAATTTCTGGAACTGTGTCACTTGTATCTGCGTGAGCTTCGATTATCAATTTCTTTTTGGGAATACTCCAACCTAAACTCATTACACCTACCCGAAACTCTTCAGTAATCGGAGCTTCTAATGGTTCCAGATCAAGCAAGTTGGCATCATATTTTTCTGGAACTTGTGCATCATTATCGTTTTCCTGCTTTATTTGATTCAACAAAGTATCAATTCTTTCGGCAAGTATTGCAACTTGTGATTTTTCAACAACCACACTTGTTATGTTATTGCCACTTTTCACTTGAATAAAGAAAACGCGTTCTCCAGGTTGGCCTATAGTTCCCGATACAAATCTGTCAGGTTCTAGATGCGAGATTATTTTTCGCATTTAACCTGCACCGCCACCTAAATCGCTACCAAATCTCTTTCGTTTCTTCTGTGGTTGTTCAACATTAACTCGGTTGTTGATGCTTACAACCTGTATTGAGTTGTCGTCAATTTTGATGACGCTGATGGAACAAGGATCAATAGTAATTCTTTGAAAGTTATCAAGATGGATTCCTAAGCAATCTGCAACGAAAGTTCTAATAGGATCACCATGCGATACAACTAAAACGTTATCATTTGATTTAAGATTGGAAGCTGTTTCAAGAATTGTGCTTTTGGTACGAAAAAGCATTTCTTCCATTCTTTCTCCATTGGGAAACTGGACCAAACTGGGTCTTTCTTGCACAGTTTTCCAAAGTGGTTTTTTCCTCAGAATGGAAAGTTTTTTGTTTGACCAATCGCCATAATTACATTCGTTTATCCCATTTTCGATAACGGGCTTTATAGGTTTCTTTAGGCCAGCCAAAATAATTTTCGCAGTCTGCTGACAGCGTTCCATTGGACTTACAATTATCTTTTTAAACTCTGTGTCTTGTAATTTCTTAGCCACCTCTTGAGCTTGTAATATCCCAAGATCATCTAAGAAAATTCCTTTGGTTCTTCCAGCTAAAATGCCTTTTTCGTTTGCTGGAGTTCGACCATGTCTTACTAGATAAATTGTTGCCACAACATCATTCTAGAGGTTGGAAATGAAACCGCCATTTAGTAATCCAATTATGAGCAATGAAAGTGCAATTCGATAAACCACAAAGGCTCCTAAACTGTGATTTCCTAACCATCTGATTAGCCAAGCGATGCTTAAATATCCAACAATGAAGGAAACAACTGTTGCAAAAATTGTCTGCCCCCATCCTGATGGGTTGCTATTTGAGATTCCTATAGCCTCATAAACTCCCGACAACACAATTGCTGGAACACTTAGCAAAAATGAAAATCTAGCAGCTTCAGCTCGATTTACTCCAAATAATCGGGCCGCAGTTATTGTTACCCCTGATCGACTAAATCCAGGAATTAAGGCTAAGGCCTGTGCCATACCAATAAAGAAGATCTTTGTTCCAGTTAAGTTCTCTGCCTTAGTTTCTTGTTTTGAGAATCGATCCACGAAATACATAACAAAAGAAAAAATTAGCATTACATAAGCTACCAAGTATAAACTTCTTGCTTCATTCTTTATGAAATCTTGACCAAAATATCCAACCACAACAATGGGAATAGTTGCTATCGCAATTGAAACACCCATTCGGAAATCCTTGTCGCGTTTTTGTTTGTTAAATAGACCCCTAATCAGGGCACTCGTAATAATCGTTAAATCTTTCCAAAAGAAAATGAGAACAGATAAAATGGTTCCAATTTGAATAACTGCGGTAAAAGATGCGCCCGGGTCTGGTTGGTTCACTAAAGCGGGCAAGATTCTTAAGTGAGCACTTGAGGAAATAGGTAGAAATTCTGTTAGCCCTTGCACCACTCCCATAACCCCAGAAAGCCACCAGGACAAGTTTTCCCCCTAACACTTTGTAGAAAATCGTGCGAATGAGTTGTTTCTACTTAATATTGCAATAACCTCACAATATGCGAATGACGATGCTTGCAAACTCGGGACACGAAGTTTCCACTTTGGCTTTGGGGACCATGACTTGGGGACGCGACACTGATGAACCAGAGGCAAGATCTCAGTACAAGGCTTACGTTGACGCAGGCGGAACATTCATTGACACAGCTGACTCTTACGCCAAGGGAGTATCAGAAGAATTAGTCGGCCAAATTGTGGCTGAGCATGGAAATCGAGATTCTGTTTTCATTGCAACTAAAGCTGTCAAGGTTGATTTACCAAGAATGTATAACGCAAGTCCCGGTCATATTACAAGCGCTCTAAATTCTTCACTTAATCGAATTGGGGTTGATTATGTTGACCTTTGGCAACTACATGGCTGGGATCCATTAACTTCTATAGAAGAGACTCTTGCTGGCGTTCATAATCTTTATCAGCAAGGAAAATTTAGATACTTTGGAATTTCAAATTATTCTGCTTGGCAAACTGCTCTTGTTATTTCTCAATGTAAGTATCTGGGTATTCCTTTCATATCAACGCAGCATGAGTATTCACTACTGGCCCGAGGTGTGGAAAGAGAAATTTTGCCACTTTTAGTTGATCAAGAAAAATCATTTCTAGCTTGGTCTCCCCTGGGCCGTGGAGTTTTAACAGGTAAGTATCGATTCGGAACACCAGTAGATTCACGAGCAGCTTCAACTCACTTCGCAAGTTTTATTCAGGAACACTTGACGGAAGAAAAATCGCGAATAGTGGATGCATTAGTTACAGCAGCTGAAGGAATTGGTCGAACACCTACAGAAACCGCAATCGCTTGGGTGCGAGATCGTCCGGGGGTTTCAGCAGTTGTCTTAGGAGCTAGGAATTTAGCTCAACTAAGAGTTTTGTTAGGTGCAGATAATCTGGTTCTGCCACAAGAAATAATTCAGGCTCTTTCCGACGTTTCTGCACCGCATTCTTCCTATCCTGAGTCAGGATGGGCTCAACTTTCTAAGGAACGGGGTAATTAACTTGTACAGTTCTTGGGAAATTAGAGAAGTGCCCTTACCTAAGAAAGTTACCAGGCGCGAAGCAAAAGAGTTGCTAACAGAATTAGCCGAGTATGGAAGATGGGAATTGGTTCGTACCAGAATTTATCCCAATGGAGTAAAAAGAATGTGGGTTAAGAAAAGAATTCAGAAAGTTGAACGAACTTAGAGCTCTTTAATAAATCGATACATTGTTCTTGCCCCAAACTTTAATGATGAAACTGGAATTCTCTCATCGTGACCATGAAAGAGACTTGTGAAATCCAAATCATTTGGCAACAGTAGTGGTGTAAAGCCGTAACCTTTAATTCCAAATTTTGACATTGCTTTTGCATCAGTTCCACCAGATAACATGTATGGCACAACCTTTGCCCCAGGATCTTCTGCAGATAACGACTGAATCATCAGGTCTACGGTGTCAGCTTTAAAGGGTGCCTCAAGAGCAACATCAAAAGTTTCAGCTTCAACGCTAATTTCATCTCCCACTATTTTTCTTATCTCAGTCATGAAATTATCGGCATTTCCTGGAAGAAATCTTCCATCAATATATGCCTCTGCTTGGCCAGGAATCACATTAACTTTATAGCCAGCTTTTAACATCGTAGGATTTGCTGTGTCTGAGAGAGTTGCTGAAACTAGTTTAGACAATGTTCCTAACATTGCCACAATCTTTTCAGGATCATTTTGATCAAATTTTGTACCGTAGGCAGTGGCAGTTTCTTCTAAAAGTTGGCGAACTGAGTCCTTAATCGTGACTGGAAATTTGTGATTAACAAGGTTGTTGATTGCTTTGGCAAGAATCGAAATTGCATTATTATCATTAACCATTGATCCATGGCCTGCTGTGCCCTTAGAGGTTAGTTTCATCCAGGCAATTCCCTTTTGAGCAGTTTCAATCAAATAGAGCCTTACGCCATTACTTAAGGTGTGTGAAAACCCACCAACTTCACCAACTGCTTCACTGGCATTTTCAAAATATTCTGGAAAATTCTTAGTAACGAAATGACTTCCTAAAGCGCCACCTGCTTCTTCGTCGGCGAAGAAAGCTAATGAAATATCTCTTTTAGGTTTCCAACCCTGATTAATTAACTCATGAAGACTTGCCAAAATCATGGCATTACCATTCTTCATGTCTACGGCGCCTCGACCCCAAATTTGATCCTGCTCTATTAAGGCTTCAAATGCCGGCTTGGTCCATTTATCTTTTTCAACTGGGACAACATCTAGATGTCCGTGCAACACAATTCCTGGCAAAGAAGAATCTGTTCCTGCAATTCTTGCTAAAACAGATGATCTTTTTGAATCAGGACCAACTATTTGGTTTTCAATGTTTAATCCACTAAGTATCTTTGCAACATATTCAGCAGCCTTATCTTCACCGTTACTTTCATTTCGTCCAAAATTTGTTGTATCTATTCTTATTAAATCTTGACAGTATTGAACTACTCTTTTTTCAAGTTCATCTGTGTAATTCATAGTTATTCCATCTTGCCTACCTGATGGGCTTGAACTTGATTAAGGTGTCGATTGTTATCGTGTGAATCTAGTAAGTCCGGATGGCGGAATAGGTAGACGCGCTAGCTTGAGGTGCTAGTCCCTTAACGGGGATGGGGGTTCAAGTCCCCCTTCGGACACTCAGATTACAAATTGTAAAAAGATTGCAGATCCTACAACTAAAAACCAACCTAGAGTTAAAAACCCAGTTAAGACAGTCAATGACTTCAATGTTGAATTTCTGGATTTTTTCAATAGATCTCTGGTGGTTAAAAAGAAAATTGGAACTGTCATACCCCATACGACTATGCAATATGGACAAAGTATTTCAATGACATAAATACTTTGGAATGCAAGCCAAGAAACAAATAATGTTGCCAAACCACTGATTATGGCTATAACTTGAAACATCCACTTAGATACTTGAATTCCAGCTAGAGATAAAACTCCAATTAATACCAGGACAGGAAAACTACTTACGCCAATCAAACTGTTTGGAAATCCAAAGAAAGAGGCTTGATCTGTTGTAACGATATTTCCACAAGCTAAAACAGAATTTATATTACAACTTGAAACATAACTCGGATTTTCAAGAATTTTTATCTTGTCTACTGTAAGAATAAATGAAGAAAACCAACCTACAACTCCACCGACACTTAGAAGCCAACCCAAAGTTGTACTAGCAATTTTATTGTTCATTTATTCGATGACTCCCATGTGAGCAAGTGCTAGTTTAAGAAGCTTTGCTTGACCACCTGTCATCTCGTCTAAAACCTTTTTACTTTGTGCTTCATCTGGATTCAACCACGCTAAATCAAGTGCATTCTGGCTCGGGCGACAATCACCTTTTACTACTACAACAAATGCAAGACTTACCGCATGTTGTCTTGGATCATGGAAACCAGAAACATTTGGGTCAGGAAAATACTCAACAATTGTGAAAGGAGTTGGGCTAGGAGCAATCTGTGGTAGCGCTGTTGCACCAAGATCTTTTTCTAAATGTCTTATTAAGGCTGCCCTAACTCTTTCGCCATAAAGAACTCGGCCTGAAACCATCGCGCGACTTATGCTTCCATCAGGCATACCGCGTAGTAGTAAACCAATTTGTGTAACATTTCCTAATTCATCAACTCTTACAGGAATGGCATCAATGTATAAAATTGGAAGTCGATCACGGACGAATTCAATTTGTTCATCATTCAACCAAGAACCACGTTCATCGGTCTCATTCATCATGCTCATGAAGCAACCTCCTTTGACTTTATTCTAGGCAACTTCTGGCTGCCTTGCAGTTTGTGACCGACAACAATTAGTGAATACGAGAAGAACAATCTTGGAAAACCCATTAGGTTAGGCATCATGAAAGCCCAAATGTTTCAAAATGTGCCAACCAGCATCTCCTTGGCTATTTGGGGTACTGCTTTCATGCAAGGAAGAGAAACCCTCGAAAGAGCCGTTGATTGCATCTCTGATGCACCAAGAACAGTTTCTACTGTTCTAAACCACGAATCTTTAGCAATTTTTTTGTCTAACTGCAGAAAATCAGGAACAACTGCTCTTCGTTGCCATTTCCCGAGAACCGGAAATATGGATTTCATTATTGGCAGTGATGAATTCGTCGATGTTGCTTTGGAACTTGGAAACGTAATTACAACCAGAGGTGGAGAAGTATTAGGAATTCATGAGGAAGCAAATTACTGGATTGCCACAAAAAGACTTAAAGAACCAGTTGCCTTAACAAGTAGTTGGCAAGACATGGACAAACAACTCTCAGATCTTCTCCACGAAACTAGTGATGAGATAGAAGCTTTTGATTTAGTGCACGGAAACCAAGACGCCCATGACTTTCTAATTGATCTTGAGCACGATATTTCAGTTCAGGCATATCCCGATGATCAACCTATGAGAGTGACATTTCTTTTAGGAAGACTTTTAAGAGTACTTGCCATAACAGAGTTTGCTTTAGAAAATGAGATTAATTCATTCAGCGCTACTAAACAATCAATGTGGTCAAACCCAATACAAGATTTAAACCAAACCTGTAGAAAAGGTTTGTCTGCCGTTGTTAATTATGCTTTGGAAAAATCTAGTTAAGCACCCATGGAATGGTAGCCACCATCAACATGAATGATCTCACCAGATGTTGCAGGAAACCAATCTGAAAGCAACGCAACTACTGCTTTAGCTGAAGGAACTGGATCTGAGATCTTCCAACCTAAAGGAGATCTTGCAGCCCAAGCTTCTTCAAATTTTTCGAAACCAGGAATATGTTTTGCAGCAACAGTATTGAGGGGACCTGCGGCTATTAAGTTAACACGAATATTCTTAGGACCTAAATGTCTAGCTAAGTATCTTGAAGTTGATTCCAAAGCAGCTTTGGCAACACCCATCCAGTCATATTGAGGCCATGAAACTGTGGCATCAAAATCAAGACCGACAACACTTCCTCCGTTGGGCATTAAATCAACGCAAGCCATTGATAAAGATTTAAAAGAGTAAGCCGAAACATGAAGTGCGGTGGCAACATCTGGCCACTCAGTATTCAAGAAATTTCCACCAAGTGCAGATTGCGGTGCAAAACCAATTGCGTGAACAACTCCATCAATGGTTGGAGAAATCTTTTTCAATTCAGCTGGAAGATTGGCTAAATGTTCTTCATTTGTGACATCTAGTTCCAAAATTTTGGCAGGTTGAGGTAATCGTCCATTAGCTCTTTCTGTAGCACCCATGGCTCGTCCAAAAGAACTAAGAATTACGGTTCCACCTTCTTCTTGAATTATTTTTGCAACTGAGAATGCAATGGAATGATCTGTAAGTACACCTGTTACAAGAATTGTTTTACCCTGCATTATTCCCATTTATTAATGTCCCATTCCTAATCCACCATCAACAGGTATAACTGCTCCTGTTATGTATGAGGCATCTTCTGACGCCAGAAATCTCACAACACCTGCAACTTCATCAGCACTTGCAGTTCTGCCAAGTGGAGTGCTTGTAGTGATCATATCTTTTCTTGCCTGATCTAGATCTTGCGTCATGTCTGTATCCACATAGCCAGGCGCAACAACATTTACAGTTACTCCCCTGACTCCTACTTCTCGAGCAAGTGAGCGCGCAGCCCCGATAAGACCTGCTTTGGTACTTGCATAAACCATTTGTCCTGGAGAGCCCAATAAACCAACAACAGAACCAATAAAAATGATTCGACCTTTTCTGTTCTTGATCATTGACTTAACACTTCTTCGGGCAACCCTTAAAGATCCCATTAAATTTGTGTCAATAATTTTTTGCATATCGTCATCTTCTAATCGCATTGCAAGGGAATCTTTGTTGGTTCCAGCATTTATCACTACGACTTCTAGTGGACCAAGGTTTTTCTCAATTTCATCTATTGCTGCATCAATACTCTTACTATCCGTGACATCTGCCTTAACTAAATAAAAATCTTCCTTAGGTTTTTGTTCACGATAAGAAACCGCTACTTTGAAACCGTCTTTTGCAAATCTCTTAGCGATTGCCAAGCCAATGCCACGATTTCCGCCTGTGACGAATACAACACCAGATGTTGACATACCTTGTAACTTACCTCGTAGATGCCTGATTATTGGTTTGAAGCCCAGATTTACGGGCCTCTAAATCGCCAGATTCTTATTTCTAGCGTAGCGTTGGGTTTATGACGAAGGAATCAAGATGACAAATCAAGAACAACCACCTGTATACGCCATTACTTCGGCATCTACTCCTTTAAGTTTTGATCAAGCAGGTCGCAAAAAAAGATATTTGATATCAATGAGTTTGCGAACCATTTGCTTTGTAGGAGCTGTATTCGCACAAGGAAATCTGAGATGGGTTTTGATTTTTGGGGCGATCTTTTTACCCTACATCGCTGTTGTGATTGCCAATGCTGGTCGCGAGAATTTCTTTTTTAACTCAAAAGCGCCAGAATCACCAACCAGGCAAATTGATACTGGAAACAATAAGTAACTTAATCAAGGTAATCTGTTTGTATCATCATGTTTAAAAATCTAACGAAACCTCGATGGATTGCTTTGACAGCTTTCCTTCTCATAATGATTTATCTGTTTATTCGTTTGTCAGATTGGCAATTTGATCGCTACAACACAAGAATTCAAAACAATGAAATCACAACAACAGCGCTTAGTTCAGAGCCGATAAATCTAACAGATTTATCCCAAGTATCAGATCTCAAGGATTGGCAGAAAGTCTCCATAAAAGGTGAATTTGTTAATTCAGATGCGAAACTTTTACGTAGACAGTATTTAGAAAGCAGTCTTGGCTTCTGGGTAATAACACCACTTAAGTTAGACAATGACCAAGTAATTCTTGTTAATCGAGGATGGATTCCAATAGCAGAATCTTCGACTTCACAACAGGAAATTCCGTCTTCACCACAAGGTGATGTAACAATTATTGGATACGTACAGACATTAAAAGACACTAGAAGAGAACCAGAAGATCTTCCGCTCAACCAAATAAACTATTTAAATTCTACCAATTTTAGTTCGCAACCTTTATCCACAAAATACCTACAACTAGCTTCCATGACTCCCATGGATAATCAAGTAGCAATAATCCCGCTTCCGGAATTATCAAATGGTCCACACTTTAGTTACGCAATTCAATGGATTTTATTTGCTCTCATGCTGCCAATTGGCTGGTATGTCCTATTAAAGAATGAAAATAAATAGTTCTATTTGATTGTTATTTGATTATATAGATCTGCATACACTTCGTTATTCTTAAGCAATTCTGAGTGCTTCCCAATCGAAACTAATTTCCCGTCTTTAATGACAGCGATTTGTTCAGCATTAATGATTGTTGACAACCTATGGGCAATGACAACGGAAGTTCTTCCCTGAAGCACAGTTGACAATGCTTCCTGGACTGCGGCTTCATTCTCATTATCCAAATGAGCAGTTGCTTCATCTAGAATTACTATTCGAGGTTGTTTTAAAAATACTCGTGCTATTGCAATTCTTTGTTTCTCTCCACCGCTTAATCGATAGCCGCGATCTCCTACGATTGTCTCTAATTTATCTGGAAGACTTTTTACGAAATCGCCAATTTGCGCACTTTCTAAAGCTCGCCAAATTTCGTCATCGGTTGCGTCTTCTTTGGCGTACTTTAAATTAGTTTTGATTGAATCATGAAACAAATGAGAGTCTTGTGTTACAACACCAATTGTGTCACGCAAATCTGCTCTAACAACGTCCTTGATGTTGATCTGGCCAATTCGTATTTCTCCTTGACTTGGATCATAAAGTCTTGAAATCAATTGAGAGATTGTTGTTTTGCCACTGCCACTAGGACCAACCAGAGCCAGCATCGTTCCAGATGGCACTTTAAAAGAAACATCTTGTAAAACGACATTGTTTACTTCATTGTCAACTCGGCCATCACTGGCAAGTTCAAGTGATTCAAGGCCAACATCTCTCCTACTTGGGTAAGTAAATGAAACATTTTTGAACTCAATATCAAGAGCACCACTTGGTAATTTCTGAGGATCTTGCGAATCCTTTACCAGGGGCTCTAAATCTAAAACTTCAAAAACTCGCTCGAAAGAAACTAAAGCCGTCATAACATCTACTCGAACATTAGACAGAGCAGTCAATGGTCCATAGAGCCTTGCTAACAATGCAGTTAGTGCAAGTAATGTTCCAAGTGTTAGAACTTCTGAAATAACCAGAGATCCACCAAAACCATAAACAATTGCTGTTGCAATAGTTGCAACCGTTGTAAGTCCCACAAAAAATACGGTATTTGTCATTGAAATTTTGATTCCAATATCTCTTACTCGCGATGCCTTTCGATAGAAGTTACTTCCTTCGACTGCTGGGTCTCCAAATAATTTCACTAATAAAGCACCAGAAACGTTAAATCTTTCAGTCATTGTCTGACTCATCTCGGCATTTAATACCATTTGTTCTCGACTCAAGGATTGGACTTTTTTACCCATCCATTTGGCCGGAATAAGAAAGACTGGTAACAGAATTAATGATGTGAGTGTGATTTCCCAGGAAAGAATTAACATTGTTCCCAGAACAATCACAAGACTTATTCCATTAGAAATGATTCCGCTCAGTGTTGAAGTAAAAGCCTGCTGGGCTCCAATGACATCGCCATTTACTCTTGAAATTAAAGAACCAGTCTGAGTTCTGGTAAAAAAGGCTATTGGTTGAGCCTGAACATGATTAAACACTTGTCCTCGTAGCGTAAGAATTAATCCTTCACCTATTCGAGAACTAAACATCCTGGTCACAATGCTTAAACCAGCTGAAAAGATAGCTAGAAAGCCAACCATTATCGCTGTATAAATTACAACACTTCTATTACCTGCAGAAATACCATCATCAACTATTCGCTTGAAAAGCAAAGGCTGAGCAATAACCAGAAACGCATCGATTACAACAATAAAAATTAGAAATGAAATATCTTTTTTAAGGGGTTTGGCATAACCTAAAACTCTATTTACTGTGCCATTTTTGATGCCACGCTTCTTAACACTTCCATCACGCGTGAGAGAACGATAGGTTTCCCACATTTGCATTTGACTCATTTGTTACAGAGTCTAGTCTTGCGGTGAATTGTGTTTAGAGGTTGAATCCCAATGCGCGAAGCATTTGTCGGCCTTCATCAGTTATTTTATCTGGACCCCAAGGTGGCATCCACACCCAATTAATGCTAAATCCATTAACAATTCCATTAAGTGCAGCTTTAGTTTGATCTTCAATTACATCTGTTAAAGGACAAGCTGCAGAAGTCAAAGTCATATCAATAACTGCTGATCCATCATCTTTTACTTCAACTCCATAAATTAAACCCAAATCAACCACGTTGATTCCTAATTCAGGGTCGACCACATCATGCAATGCTTCGTAAACATTTTCAGATGATGCTTTTGTATCAGTTGTCATTATTTTTCTCCATTTGCTCTAATAATTGCATCTTTTGCAGCCATCCAGGAAAGCAGGGCACACTTTATTCGGGCTGGATATTGCGCCACCCCAATCATGGAAACCCCATCCCCCAAAAGATCTTCGTTTGGTTCGAAATTTCCCTTACTTTGCATCATTGCCAAAAACTCATCACTTGCTTGGTTAAATTCGTCAATCTTTTTTCCATCAACCTGTTCAAACATGATGCTTGCTGATGCTTGACTGATGGAACAACCAGTTGAGTCGTAAGACAATTTTTCAATTGTTTTGCCATCTTTACTTAATTGGACTCTTACCGTAATTTCATCTCCACAAGTTGGATTAACGTGATGGGCCTCTCCCCCGAAAGGTTCTTTTAATCCTTTGCCACGCGGTGACTTGTAATGATCAAGGATTACTTCTTGGTACATGTTTGAAAGCTGCATTATTTCCTACCAAAGAATCTAAAGACTTCTTCAATTCCATCAATTAAGGCTTTAATGTCTGAATCATCGTTATAAATGTAAGTGCTGGCACGTGTGGTTGATTGAACTTTTAGTTTGTCCATAATTGGTCGAGCACAGTGATTACCAACTCGAACTGCAATTCCCATGTCATCTAAAACTTGTCCAACATCATGAGGATGTAATCCATCGAGTGCAAATGAAACTGTGCTGCCACGGTCTCTATCATCGGTTGGTCCATAAATTGTTACACCATCAATTTGCTTCAAGCCATCTAATAACAATTTGGTTAGATGACGCTCGTGACTGTGAACATTTTCCATTCCAATATTTTGCAAATACTCAACAGCGGCACCTAGCCCAACAGCTTCTGCGGCAGGCGGAGTTCCGGCTTCAAATTTTCTTGGAGCTTTTGAAAAAGTTGATTTTTCCATTGAAACTGTTTCAATCATTGAGCCACCACTTATAAATGGAGGCATGATTGACAAAAGTTCTTCAGTGGCACCAAGTAGACCAATTCCTAATGGACCAAGCATTTTATGTCCAGACCAAGCAATCGCATCGGCTCCAAGATTGTTGAAATCAACCGGCATGTGGGGAACAGATTGGCAAGCATCAATAAAAAAGAAAGCTCCCACAGATTTAGCAGCTTTACTAACTGTTTCGATGTCAGTTATGGAACCAAGCACATTACTCATATGAGAAACAGACACAACTTTTGTTTTATTACTAATCAATGAACCTATCTTGCTGTAATCAAGTATTCCTTGATCCGTAATCGGAATCCAACGTAAAACTGCACCAGTTTTGAGACATAATTCCTGCCAAGGAACTAAATTGGCGTGGTGCTCTAATTCAGTCACCAATATCTCATCGCCAGGATTAAGTATTAATCTTTTGTCCATCGCAATACCGTTTTTTGCTTTCATGGTGGCGTTAAGAAACGAATACGAAAGTAAGTTCAATGATTCAGTGGCATTCTTGGTAAAAATCAATTGGTCCGGCTTGATATTGATAAATCCTGAGATTATCTCTCTTGCTTTTTCGTGAGCATCAGTTGCTAATTCTGCTAGATAGTAAGCACCTCTATGAACACCCGAATTAATGGTTTCATAGAAATTATTCTGAGCATCAATTACAACTTGAGGTTTTTGAGATGTCGCAGCACTATCTAAATAGATTAATTTCCTGTTATTTCTAACTTCTCTTGACAGGATTGGAAAATCAAGTTGGATTTTTTTAATATCCAACTTGTGTTTCAAATCCGTTGTTGTCATGCCCCAGCTGTCGCTTTTGAAAACTTAACGTATCCGTTAGCCTCAAGTTCTTCAGCTAATTCTTGTCCACCGGTTGCTACTACTTTTCCGTCGACAAAAACACTTACTTTGTCTGGTTTTACGTAGCGAAGAATTCTGGTGTAATGCGTAATCAGTAGAACGCCAGTGTTATTTTTTGCAACAGTGCGATTGATTCCTTCTGACACAATTCTCAAAGCATCAACGTCTAATCCAGAATCTGTTTCATCAAGGATCGCGATTTTTGGCTTCATTAATTCAAGTTGCAAGATTTCATGGCGCTTCTTTTCTCCACCAGAAAATCCTTCGTTAACATTTCTTTCAGAAAATGCTTGGTCCATACCAATTTCTTTCATGGCTTCGTTCATTTCCTTAATCCACTCACGCAATTTTGGTGCCTCACCACGCAAAGCTGTAAGAGATGAACGTAAGAAATTACTTACGGAAACTCCAGGAATTTCTACTGGGTATTGCATTGCTAAAAATAAGCCAGCTTTTGCTCTTTCATCAACAGACATTTCCAAAACATCTTCACCATCAAGAGTTACTGATCCAGATGAAATTGTGTATTTAGGATGTCCTGCTACGGCATAAGCCAAAGTTGATTTTCCTGAACCATTAGGTCCCATGATTGCATGTGTTTGTCCAGAGGTGATTGTTAAATCAACACCTCTTAAAATTTCTTTAACACCGTCATCTGTTTCAACTGTGACGTGTAAACCTTTAATTACTAATTCAGACATATTTTCCTCTTCTTTATATTCTCACTGAGACAACAGCATTGTCGCCGTCGCCGTCTACTTGCACTGCAAATACATCAACCGCACTTGTTGCTGGAGGAGTTTTTGGTTCCCCTGTTTGCAAATTAAATTCCGATCCATGCAAAAAACATTCAATTCCTTCGTCTGTAACACTTCCCTCACTTAAAGAGACTGCACCATGAGAGCAAGCATCGGAAATGGCATGAAAGCCATTTTTATTTCTTACTAAACAAATAGTTTCACCATTTAAATCAATTGCCTTAGCAGATCCAATGGCAAAGTCAGAAACTTTTCCTACAGCGTTCCAATTGGTCATTTGGTGGATCTTTCAATAGCCGCATTTAAGCGATCATTTAATCTCTCTTTTAGTTCTGGATGACTAAATTCACCAAATATGCCAGCAAAGAAACCTTCTATAACAAGTTGTCTTGCTGTGTGCTCATCAATTCCTCTTGACATTAAATAGAACAATTGATCATCATCTAATCTGCCTGTAACACTTGCGTGCCCAGCTTTTTCAACTTCTCCTGTTTCAATTTCAAGATTTGGTACAGAATCTGCTCTTGCGCCATTGTCTAACAACAAATTACGATTCATTTCGTAAGTGTTTGTTCCAGTGGCTATCTTTCGAATTAAAACATCTCCCACCCAAACGGTGTGACTTCCTTCTCCGTGGGCTCCACCACGATACAAAACATTGCTTTTGCAATCCTTCATATTGTGGTCAACAAAAACTCTATTTTCAAAGAATTGTCCTCGAGTTGCTAAAAATACTCCTAGTAATTCAACACTGGCATGATTACCGGAAAATTTTGCTCTAGGGACATAGCGAACGATATCTCCACCAAGTTGAACTACTAAAGATCTAATGTTTGCATCTTTACTTATCACAAACTGATGCTCACTCGCTATTACAGCTTTTCGATCTAGATCGAAAACTGTGATGAAATCAATATTGGAACCATCTTCGGCAATAATTTCACAATTAACACCAGCAATTCCTTCACCAACGTGTTCAAGAATTATTGTTGCTTTGCTGTGTGATTTTGCTTTGATAATGATGTGGCCATATTGCACACCATTTTTAAGATTGATTTTTACCCAAGTCAAGTCTTTAGTCTCTAATTCCTTGGCAACTTCAATCACCAGGGCCTTGTTCCATAAAGACTCAGTTCTAGAACTAACTCGATCAGTTGCTAGAAATTTTGTGGCAACGTCTTTTCGATCAACAACGGTATAAGTAATTCCTGCTGGAGCAACAACTTCGTAATTGATTTCTTGATCGGCTTTGACTTCTTCGTGAAGCTTTCCTAAACGCTTAAGCGGTGTGTAGCGCCATTCTTCTTCTCTACCGTTTGGAACAGCAAAATCTGATGGATTACTAGAAGCAATGCGATCAGGTCTTGCGTCAGTGCTTTTGAAGAGTATTTCTTTTTCTTGTATTGCAGTACTCATCCAACAGCGCCTTCCATTTGCAATTCGATCAATCTGTTTAATTCAATTGCATATTCCATTGGTAATTCACGTGCAATTGGTTCAACAAACCCGCGCACGATCATGGCTGCAGCTTCATCTTCGTTAAGACCTCGTTGCATCAAATAAAACAACTGGTCTTCACTAATTCGAGAAACTGTTGCTTCATGTCCCATTGAGACATCGTCTTCGCGACAATCAATGTATGGATATGTGTCTGAGCGAGAAATGTCATCGATTAGTAATGCATCGCATTTAACAGTTGTCTTAGCGTTGTAAGAACCTTCATTCACTTGAATTAGACCGCGATATGAAGTTCTTCCGCCACCTCTGGCAACTGATTTAGAAATAATTGTTGAAGAAGTATTAGGTGCTGCGTGCACCATTTTTGCACCAGCATCCTGATGCTGACCTTCGCCAGCAAATGCAACAGACATTGTTTCACCTTTTGCATGTTCTCCCACTAACCAAACAGCTGGATATTTCATGGTTACTTTTGAACCGATGTTTCCATCAATCCATTCCATGGTGGCACCTTGTTGAGCTACTGCTCGCTTGGTTACCAAGTTGTAAACATTGTTTGACCAGTTTTGAATTGTGGTGTATCGACAACGTGCATTTTTCTTCACAATAATTTCTACAACTGCGCTGTGTAATGAATCTGAAGAATAAACAGGTGCAGTACAACCTTCTACATAATGAACATAGGCACCTTCGTCAACAATGATCAAAGTTCTTTCAAACTGACCCATGTTTTCAGTATTAATACGGAAATATGCTTGTAGTGGAATATCAACCTTCACACCTTTTGGAACATAGATAAATGATCCACCAGACCAAACAGCAGTGTTAAGAGCTGAAAATTTGTTATCTCCAGATGGAATTACTGAACCGAAATACTCTTTGAACACATCTTCGTGTTGTTTTAGAGCAGTGTCAGTATCAAGGAAAATTACTCCTTCTTTTTCAAGATCTTCTCTAATTTGGTGGTAAACAACTTCACTTTCATATTGTGCTGCTACCCCTGCAATTAGTCGTTTCTTTTCAGCTTCTGGAATTCCTAATCGATCATAGGTATTTTTAATATCATCGGGTAATTCTTCCCAAGATGTTGCTTGTTTCTCAGTTGAGCGAACAAAATATTTAATATTGTCGAAATCTATTCCACCAAGATAAGCACCCCAATTAGGCAAAGGTTTCTTTTCAAACATTGCTAACGCTTTCAATCTTGTTTCAAGCATCCAGGCAGGTTCGTTCTTCTTCTGGCTGATGTCTCTTACTACGTCTTCTGTTAGTCCACGCTTAGCGTTTGCTCCAGCATCAGTTTTATCGTGCCAACCGAATTCATAATTACCAATACCATCTAATTCAGGGCGGGCTATTGTCATTTTTTCTCCTTATGTTGCTGGGCTGATGAAACTGCATTTTTAGACAGAGTGCTTACCAATGATGTGCAAATATTTCCACCATTAGCAATTGTAGATATTCTTGTTACATTTACTCCTAGTAATTCATTGAATGCTTCAAGTTCAGCATCACAAAATTCTGGGTGTTTTTCAGCAACGTGGGCTATAGGACAATTGTGTTGGCAAAGCTGAATTGTATTTGTTGGGCCTGAACCTTTTTCAGTTGTTGCAGCAAATCCATCCTTGGATAAACTATTTGATAAAACTTCAACTTTTTCCTGAACAGATTGTTTCTGATTAATTTTGGTTCCGTACTTTTTTAACATTTCATTAGCACGACTCATCGCAAATTCTTTAACAACTTTGTTGCCGTAGGTCGAAGCCATAAAGCTCACAGCATCTTGAGCTAGTGCTTGGTATTGGTTTTCAAAAAAATCTCTTCCTTGCGAAGTTAGTGAATAAACTCTTGCTGGTCTTCCTCTGCCCTTTGGTTTGGCTGGACCAAATGGTGCAATTTCATGAGATTCGACAAGACTTTTGGTTTCCATGTCATCAAGATGTTTTCTAACGGCCACAGCACTAATGCCCAGGCAATCAGCTAGATCACTAGCAGTTATCGGGCCGGACTTGAGTAACTCTCGAGCCAAACGGTCTCTGCCTACAGTCTTGAATTCCATAACCCTAGTGTTGCCTATTTCCTCGAATGGTGCAACTTTGACGTGTCTCTAGACTTAAAAGACATCATGAATTCACAGACTTTTTCCCGAATTGCTCGCCGAATTGCTTTTGCCAACCTCATCACGCAATCAGGAATCATTGTCACCGGAGCCGTGGTGCGACTTACAGGTTCAGGATTGGGCTGCCCCACTTGGCCAGATTGTGCTCCAGGTTCTTTAATTCCTGTCGCAGGACAAGTTGAAGGATTTCATAAGTTCATCGAGTTTGGAAACAGGTTATTAACTTTCGTTGTATTTGGTGTTGCACTCGCACTGCTAATTGTTGCCATAAGGCACAAAAAACGAAAAATAATTGTTTGGTCAAGTCTTCCGGTGATCGGAACAATCCTGCAAGCGATTTTAGGTGGAGTAACAGTTCTCACCGGACTTAATCCTTTCACTGTGATGGCACATTTTCTCTTATCTATTGTCTTGGTTGCTATTTCAGTCAAGATTCATGATTACTTCAAAAACGGCAAGAATTTGAACGCCTTGTCAACTTTGGTAGACAACTACATAAAGACAATCACATTTATTGGTTTTGTCGTTATTGTTTTAGGAACGATTACAACTGGTGCTGGACCTCATTCGGGTGATGAAATTGCAGCACGATTTGATCTTGATATCAGAGTTGCAGCTTGGCTCCACGCCGATTCTGTGTTGCTGTTTCTAGGTCTACTAATTGGTTTAAGAATTATCAGTCAAGTTGATGCCAAATCTAAACAACTCAAACAAACAGCGAATGCTCTTTTACTAATTAGTGTTGTCCAAGGAGTAATTGGCTACTCTCAATGGTTTGCCAATCTTCCTTGGCTTTTAGTTTCATTTCACGTTTTAGGGGCAGTTATAACTTGGATATGGATTGTGAAACTATCTCTATTCTCAGGAAATTCTTTTCTCAAGCGCCTTAAATAGATCAATTCCTGCCTCTGGTCGAAACTGCATAAATAGCCAAGGCTCAGTAAGTTCTAATTCCATCAAAACTAATTTATTATCTAATCTCACAACATCAACTCTTGCAAAAAGTAAATCATCCCATTCCTTAACAGCCTCTGACACAGTTCTAACAATCTCTACTATTTCATCGGTTATTTCTAGAGCACCTGCGGCATCACCATGTCCTCCAACAGTCAAAGCTGGAACTTTTCTAGCCGCATGACTAATTTGACCATTAATGATTATGATTGCTTTTTCACCCTCTTCGTCAACACTTGATACATATGGCTGAATCATCGCCACTCTATTTACTTTTAAAATTTCTTCCACAAAAGTAAGTGCTTCTGGCACAGAGTTTGCTTTGCCCGCTAATCGAGCCCCTGCTCCCACGGTTGGTTTAATCGCAATGGAATTTGCTTTGGCAAAAGCCCATGAAATAGCACCTTTAGCTTCTTCAACATTGTGTACAAATTTTGTAGGAATTATAGGTACACCTTTGGCTTCTAAATCAAGTAAATATTTTTTGTCGGTATTCCAACTCATTACATCATGAGGATTAAACAGTTTAGTTTCATTTGAAATTTCTTTTGTCTTCTTTAGGAACCTATCTCGAACTGGCACATAGTCCCAAGTAGATCGAATAACAGCTGCGTCAAAATCAGACCAGTTTATTTGTTCATCGTTCCAATTAGTAAAAACCAGATCAATCTTTAACGCTTCCGCCGCATTCTTAGCAAAAGGAATGTCTAAATCTGGATCAGGATCTTGTGGATTTTCATTTCCAATAACATAAGCAATCTTCATACTATAAATTAAGTAAGGGATCTAGGCCAATTAGGAAAAACAACAAAGCCAAGTAAGTTATTGACCAGTGAAACAATTTCATGGGATTAATCTCTAATTCTTGACCTCGAGCTCTCTTTCTTAATTGGTAAACCTCTCTCAAAAAAATCAAATTCAAAATCAAGGCCCCAGTTACGTAAACCGGAGAAAGATCGCTGACTAGAGGAAGAATCAAAGTGGTAATAACCATGATCCAAGAATAAATAAGAATTTGACTTGCTACTTTTTGTCGATCGGCAACAACTGGCAACATTGGAATTCCTGCTGCTTCATAATCACTTCGGTATTGCATTGATAAGGGCCAGTAATGAGGTGGTGTCCACCAAAAAACAATTAAGAATAAAACAAGTGGCGCCAAACTAATTGAGTTTGTAACAGCTGACCAGCCAATTAAAACTGGAAAACAACCTGCTGCTCCTCCCCAAACTATGTTTGATGAAGTTCGTCTTTTTAGAAGTAAGGTATAAACACAAACATAAAAAATTATCGCGCTTGCAGCAAAGACTGCTGACAAAGTATTGACCTGGCTAGCCAACCAAATGACTGACATCAAAGAAAGAGAAATACCTAAAGCTGTGGCACCCCTTATAGAAACTTTCCCAGTGACCAGTGGACGATGAGCTGTTCGATCCATTAGTGCATCAATGTCTCGATCAACAACATTGTTCAATGCATTTGCTCCACCAGCAGCAAGTGCTCCCCCAAGAAGTGTGGCGGTTACTAAATACCAATCTGGCCAACCGTTTGAGGCAAGAAACATGGTAGGCACAGTTGTTACAAGCAGAAGTTCAATAATTCTTGGTTTTGTCAGCGCTACGTAATTTTTAATACTGGAAAATAATGAAAATGAATCTACTTTCACAGATTCTTCGAAAGTGGTTTTTGATATGGGATTCATGTTAAATACAACGCTACCTGAATAGTCATTTTGGCGCGTGCGATGGTTTATGTGACTCATCACTCATTAGGCTAAGTTTAGAAGGTCACGAGAACTGGAACATATAAATCATGAGTAATCTCAGCTGGACTGATTTGGATGAAAAATCAGTAAAGGTTGCCCGAGCACTGGCACTTGATGCTGTCGAAAATGCTGGTCATGGCCATCCTGGAACTGCGATGGCTTTAGCACCAGTTGCTCATTTACTGTTCAACAAATTTATGAATCATGCTCCAAATAACCCAGAATGGTTTGCAAGAGATCGTTTTATTCTTTCTTGTGGTCACGCCAGCATGCTTTTATACACCCAACTTTTTCTCAACGGTTATGGGTTAGAACTTGATGATTTAAAGAATTTTAGAAAGATGAACAGTTTGACTCCAGGACATCCTGAATATCTTCATACAAAAGGTGTAGAGATGACAACTGGACCACTAGGTCAAGGTTTGTCATCAGCAGTTGGTATGGCGATTGCTTCAAGGTATTGGCGTAACTATTTTGATCAAAAGGCTCCCCATAATGAAAGTATTTTTGATAATTTCATCTACGTTGTAGCAAGTGATGGTGATTTACAAGAAGGTGTTACTTCTGAAGCCTCCTCAATTGCAGGACACCTTGGCTTAGCAAATCTCATCGTTATTTATGACGACAATTCAATAAGCATTGATGGCGATACTTCACTTGCTTTCACTGAGGATGTTGTGGCCAGATACCGCTCGTATGACTGGGATGTACACAGTGTCGAATTGGCACAAGATGGACAAGTCGATATTCCAAACCTTATTAAGGCAATTGAAATAGCTAGAAAATCTAGTAAACCAAGCTTTATTCGTTTAAAGACAGTTATTGCATGGCCAGCGCCAAATGCACGTAACACGGCAGCTTCTCATGGAGCACCCCTTGGTCAAGATGAAACAAAACTTACCAAAAAGAATCTAGGTTTTGATCCTGATAAATCTTTTGATGTTTCACAAGATGTCCTCGATTACACCAGAAAAACTAAAGAACTTGGTAATCAAAAACTAGATAAATGGAAAAAAGATTTCACCACTTGGGCTGGCAGTAATCCTGAATTAGCAAAAGATTATGCAAGGTTAGAAAAGTCTGAATTGATTCCTGATCTAGAATCCTTCATCACAAAGTTTGAACCTGGTGTAAGTGTTGCCAGCAGAAAAAGTGGTGGAACTGTTCTAAATGAGTTATCCAACAAGTTAGTTGAATTAGTCGGTGGCTCAGCAGACTTAGCTGAAAGCAATGGCGTTGCTCTGAAAAACGCCAAGGTTATGCAGAAACTAAACTCTTCCATCCCAGATTCATCTGTTGGTGGAAAGTATTTGCATTTTGGTATCAGAGAACATGCCATGGCAGCAATCATGAACGGCATGGCTCTTTATGGATTCACTAGACCTTTTGGTGCAACATTTTTGATCTTTAGTGACTACCAGAAACCAGCAATCAGATTAGCTTCCTTGATGCAACTTCCAGTAACTTATGTTTGGACTCATGATTCAATCGGCTTAGGTGAAGATGGTCCAACACATCAACCAGTTGAACAACTATGGGCTTTGCGTCTAATCCCTGGTTTTTCAGTGATTAGACCTTGCGATGCTAATGAAGTAAGTGTTAGTTGGCTAAAAATATTAGAAGACAGAAAACCTGCAGGAATTGTTCTTACCCGCCAAAACATTCCTACTTTAGATAGAAATATTTACGCATCAGCGCAAAACGCAAAGCAAGGTGGTTACGTTTTGTTAGATGCACCTGATGCTAATCCTGAAGTGATTTTGATTGCTACAGGTTCTGAAGTTCATCTTGCACTTGATGCTCAAAAAGAGTTAAATTCTCAAAAAATTAGCACCAGAGTTGTTTCCATGCCATGTGTGGAATGGTTCTTGGCCCAACCTAGTTCTTATCAAGAAAAAGTATTGCCGAAAAACGTGACCGCAAAAATTGCTATTGAAGCAGGTTCAAGTGCTGGTTGGTATCAGTTTGTGGGCTTAGCAGGTGGCGTGATTGGACTTGATCGTTATGGAGCAAGTGGTAAACCAGACTTATTATACCAAGAGTTTGGTATAACAGTTGAAAATATTGTTAAGAAAGCAAAAGAGTTAAGAAAATAACTTCTTAACGATCGCCACGTAATTTATCAATTGCTTCTGCCAAAATAGCATCGCCATCTTTATCATCACGACGTTCTTTTACATAAGCTAAGTGAGTTTTGTAAGGAACATTTACAACTGGTTTTGGTGGATTATCTTGATCTTGACCGGCGGGCCATCCACATCTTGGGCAATCCCAAGTATCAGGAATTGGTGCATCTACTGCAAATGCTGGTCTACTTTCATGACCATGTGCACAGTAAAAAGATAAACGAACTCGTGGTGCTGCATCTCCGCGCTCTGCTTCTCCCATTGGGCCTGCGCCAACGCGACTTCCTCTGATTGCACTACCACCAGCCATTTATTACTCCTTTGTTGTTTAAGCGCTTAAAACTAAACCAAGACCAATAACACTTGCAGTCCAGATTAAACCAATTGCAATTGTGAAACGATCTAGATTTCTTTCAGCTAGTGAAGATCCACCTAATGATGAACTAAATCCTCCACCAAACAAATCTGAAAGACCACCGCCACGGCCTCGATGTAACAAAACTAAAAGAATTAATAAAAGATTAGAAATTATTAAAATGACACCCAGAGTCCAAGAGATTATTGTCATTTTGTTTCTTATCTTTCCTTTCCATTTGATTCTTACTTTAAGGATACGACTTGGTGCTGACAATTTAAGGTCCCGGGACCTAGTGAGTCACAGGCTTAAGGCTGATCGGGCCATCTAATTATGCGTAGGAATTCATCTGGGTCTAAGGCTGCTCCACCAATTAGAGCTCCATCAACATCTGGTTGCTCCATAATGGCTTTAACGTTTCCAGCTTTTACTGAACCGCCATAAAGAATTCGAACTTTGTCTGCCACATCTTGAGAATAAAGTTTGGCAACTTTTTGTCTAATGGCAAGTGACATATCTTGTGCATCTTGGGGAGTTGCGACTTCTCCTGTACCAATTGCCCACACAGGTTCATACGCAATTACTAATTCAGATACGTAATTTGATCTAACATCTTTGAGAGCACCTTGAATTTGAGTCAAAGTGTGTTCAACAGCATTTCCACTTTGTCTAATATCTAATGTTTCCCCAACAGCAATCATTGGAATGAGGTCATTTTTTATGGCAGCTTTTACTTTGGCGTTAACACTTTCATCGGTTTCGTGATGGTAAGCACGTCTTTCGCTATGACCAATTAGTGCATATGTAACTCTTAATTTCTTTAACATTGATCCACTTATTTCACCGGTGTAAGCACCTGAATCGTGAGCACTGATGTCTTGAGCGCCATAAGTGATTGCTAAATGGTCTGCATCGATCACAGTTTGGACTGAACGAATATTGGTAAATGGTGGGAAAATAACAACTTCGGTACGGGCATAATCAGCTTCGATAAGAGAAAAAGCCATCTTGTTAACGTAAGCAATTGATTCAAGATGATTAATATTCATCTTCCAATTACCTGCCATGACAGGTTTTCTTGATTCGTTAGTCATTTAAGCCTCTTCCAATACAGCTAATCCTGGCAGAACTTTTCCTTCAAGTAGTTCCAGTGACGCTCCGCCACCAGTACTGATGTGATCAAACTTTGATTCATCAAGTCCTAGTAAACGAATTGCAGCAGCTGAATCTCCACCGCCCACAACGCTATATGCAGCACTGTTCGCCAATGCCTGGGCAACAGTTTTTGTGCCTTTAGCAAACGCATTTACTTCAAAGACTCCCATTGGACCATTCCAGACCACTGTTTTTGCATCACGTATCTTGTCTGCAAATAATTCTGCAGTCTTAGACCCAATATCTAATCCTTTTTGGCCAACAGGAATTTTATCAAAATCCACTTCTGAAACTGGACTTGTTCCATCAAGAGACGTTGAGATAACGATGTCAATTGGTAATACAATTTCAACATTTTTTTCTTTTGCTGTGAGAAGTAATTGTTTTACTTCTTCAATTCTGTCTACTTCAAGTAATGAATCTCCCACTTCATAGCCTTGGGCTTTGAGAAACGTGAAAGCCATTCCCCCGCCAATTAGAATCTTGTTTACTTTTGAAATTAAATTATTAATCACACCAAGCTTGTCACTTACTTTTGATCCTCCCAAGACCACAACATAGGGTCTTTCAGGATTATTCAAAACTCTGTCAAAAGCTTTTTGTTCCGCTTGAACTAGGCGACCAGATGCCTTGGGAAGTAATCTTGCAATATCAGTTACGGATGCTTGTTCTCGGTGCACAACACCGAATCCATCAATAACAAATGCATCTCCAAGTTTGGCAAGTTTTTGGGCCAATCTTTGTCGCTCTGATTGATCTTTGCTGGTTTCATCTTTCTCAAATCTGATGTTTTCAATCATGATTATTTCACCTGATTGCATGGAATCAACTGCTTCTAAAGTCGATGCATCGCTTAAATCATCTATAAACTTAATTGATACGCCAACTAACTCAGATAATCGTTTAGCAATTGGTTTAAGGGATAATTCGGGTTTTCTTTCCCCTTTAGGTCGTCCTAGGTGAGCCAAAATAATTATCTTGGCATTCTTTTTTCTCAAATCATTTATTGTGGTGACACTTGCTCTTAAGCGACCATCATCGGTAATTTGCATTTGCCCATTTGCATCTTGCTTCATGGGAGCATTTAAATCAGCGCGCAATAATACGCGCTGATTATTTAGTTCTAAATCGTCAATAGTTTTCATTAATGAATTAGAGATTTGAACCAACAAGTTGAGTTAGATCAACTAGTCGACTTGAATATCCCCATTCGTTGTCATACCAACCAACAACCTTGGCAATATTTCCTGCCACAGTTGTTAATTGTCCATCGATAATGCATGAATGTGCATCATGAACTATGTCTGTTGAAACTAATGGATCTTCTGAATAAGAAAGAATTCCTTTAAGTGGTCCATCTGCTGCAGCTTTAAGTGCGGCGTTTATATCAGCAGCTGTGGCTGATTTCTTCAAATGAACTGTTAAATCAGTGGCAGAACCAACTGGTACTGGAACTCTCATGGCATAACCATCAAGTTTTCCTTTTAGTTCAGGTAAAACTAAACCAATAGCTTTTGCGGCCCCTGTTGTTGTAGGAATCATGTTGATTGCTGCTGCTCTAGAACGTCTCAAATCCTTGTGAGGCATATCAAGTGTGGACTGATCGTTTGTATAAGCATGAATTGTGGTCATCAAACCTGTTTCAATACCAAAAGTGTCATGAATAACTTTGGCCATTGGTCCTAAACAGTTTGTTGTACATGATGCATTACTAATCACAATATGTTTAGCATGATCAATCATTTCGTGATTAACACCCAAAACAACAGTGATATCTTCACCCTTTGCTGGTGCTGAAATTAAAACCTTTTTTGGACCAGACTTCAAATGAGCTTTAGCTTTATCGGCATCTGTGAAAACACCGGTTGATTCAATAACTAAATCAACACCAAAATCTCCCCAAGGAATTTCGCCTGGATCTCTATGAGAAGTGATTTTTATTTCTTTGCCGTCAACAAAAACTGAATTTCCATCAACATCAACCTTGCCTGGAAATCTTCCTAAAGTGGAATCGTATTTCAATAAATGTGCAGAAGTCTTAACATCGGTCAAATCATTAATGGCAACAATTTCAATTGGTTCATTCTTCTTAATGATTTGTGCCAAAGCTCCCTCAGGTGCTTTACCGGCACGATCTTGTAATACTCGAATGTAATTTCTTCCGATACGACCAAAACCATTAATACCAACACGAATTGCCACTTAGTAATCAACTCCAGAATAATAGATACGCGGACTTAACTTTTACTGCCATTTTGGCGACGTTGCCGTGACTAATTCTACCCTTCAAGCATTTCAGGTGTGAGAGAGGCTTCAGTTGGTGGAATTCCTAGTTCATTTGCTCGTTTATCAGCCATAGCTAAGAGACGTCTGATTCTTCCTGCAATTGCATCCTTTGTTAAAGGTGGATCACTCAAAGCGCCCAATTCTTCCAGGCTTGCTTGCTTATGTGTGATTCTTAATTCACCAGCTGCTTTTAAATGATCTGGAATTTCATTACCCAGAATTTCCATAGCTCTGGCAACCCTTGCTCCTGCGGCTACTGCTGCTTGAGCACTGCGTCTTAAATTTGCATCATCAAAGTTAGCTAAACGATTTGCTGTAGCACGCACTTCTCTTCTCATGCGTCTTTCTTCCCATGCCATCACAGCAGTATGAGCACCAAGTCTGGTTAACAGTGAACCGATTGCATCACCATCTCTTATAACAACTCGATCAACACCACGAACTTCTCTAGCTTTTGCGACAACATCTAATCTTCTTGCTGCACCAACAAGAGCAAGGGCTGCTTCTGGTCCAGGTGCAGTAATTTCTAAAGCACTTGATCTACCAGGTTCAGTTAATGAACCATGAGCCAAGAAAGCACCTCGCCAAGCTGCTTCGGCATCACAAATTCCGCCGCCAACAACAGAAGGTGGCAAACCTCTTACTGGTCTTCCTGCTGCATCGATCAAACCTGTTTGTTTAGCTAAAACATCTCCGCCTTGCACAACGCGCACAACATAACGAGCGCCTCTTCTAATTCCAGAACCTTGCAAAACTGACATTTCAGCATCATGACCGTAAAGTTCAACGATGTCTTTTCTTAAACGTCGAGCAATTTGACCAGCATCAAGCTCAGCCTCAACAACTATTTGGCCCGCAACTAGATGCAATCCCCCCGCAAAGCGGAGCAATGCCGAGACCTCTGCCTTTCGGCAACAAGTTTTATTTAACTCAACTCTTGCTAATTCATCTTTAACTGCAGCTGTCATTGCCATATTTCCTATTTTGACACAATAAACACGGTGTGTCAGATTGTTTTAGATTTATTTTGGATAAACAGACTTAATGAGTCACACTAGTAACATTAGTTACTAAAACTAACTTTTGTTACTTATTCCTTGCCTAAATCTCGGTGAACTACTCGAACTTTTGCACCATCTGCAAGTAGTTGTTGTGCAACTTTTTCTGAAATTGTCACACTGCGATGCTTTCCGCCTGTGCAACCAATTGCAACTGTGACATATTTTTTGCCCTCACGAACATAACCAGGGGTAGTTGTATTGATCAATTCATTTATGGTTTTAGCAAATCTCTCGGCTCCATCTTGATGGAGGACGAAATCTTGAACTTTCTTATCCAAGCCTGTGAGATTCTTCAAGTCCTCTTCCCAGAAAGGATTGGCTAGAAATCTTGCATCAAAAACAAAATCCGCATCTACTGGGATCCCGTATTTGAAACCAAAAGATAAAATTGTTGCCTGAAATGTTTCAACATCACTTTCAAATGTTTTTTCAATAACAGTTCGTAATCCCGGAGAGGACATATCTGAAGTGTCAATCACAACATCAGCATTTGCTCTTAAATCGCCTAACAACTTTCTTTCATTCTGTAAGCCATCTAGAACTCGTCCATCTCCTTGTAAAGGATGAGGTCGTCTGCTGCCTTCAAATCTTCTAACTAAAGAAACATCAGATGCTTCTAAGTAAAGAACTCTTACCTGCCAGTTATCATTTTTAACTTCAGTTAAAGCTTTGTCTAAATTGGCAAAAAGTTTTCCACCACGAACATCAACAACCACGGCAATATGAGTAGCAACACCTTGAAGTTTTACATCATTTAAAGCAGATTTTAGAACTGAAGGTGGAAGATTATCAATTACAAACCAACCTAAATCCTCTAAAGCCCGCGCAGCAGTTGATCGACCTGCTCCAGACATTCCAGAGACAATGAGAACTTCAGGGTTGTTCATGTTCCTAGTCTGCCCTATTAACTGACTAATTGATTATCTCCCCGGTTAGAGGGTCAAATCTAGTGGGAACATCTTTGAGATGATCTAAAATTTTGGTTGCTAAGTCTTCATTTATTCCTGGTACTTGCATTAAAGATGCCAGGCTTTGTTCCCGAATATTGTTCACAGATCCAAACGACTCGAGCAAAGTCTTAATCTTCTTTTCCCCTAAACCTTTTATGCCATCGAGTTCACTAGCCAATGATGCCTTGGCATGTCGCATTCTTGTTTTTGTGATTGCAAACCTATGTGCTTCATCTCTTATTCTTTGAACCAGAAACAATGCCTCACTATTTCGTGGCAACAAAATTGGATCTTTAACTCCTGGTTTCCATAATTCTTCTAGTCTTTTAGCAATTCCTACCGTTTCAATATCGGAAAGACCTAGTTCATCAAGTGCTTCTCGGGCGGCATTTACTTGAATTTGGCCACCATCGACTAACAACAAACTTGGTCGATAAGCAAAACTTTTTTTGTCAGATTTATTCTCAGAGTCATCTCCGTCAACTAGATATCTGTATCTTCTTAAAACTGTTTCATGGATTGCCCTTGGATCATCTTGACCTTCAAAGGATTTGATATTAAAACTTCGATAGTGCTTTTTCTGAGCAACTCCATCTTCAAACACAACTAGAGATGCAGTAGTGCTTGTGCCAGACATATTGGAAACATCAATGCATTCAATTCTTAGTGGCGGTTGGTCCAGGTCCAAACTATTTGCCAACTCTTCTAATGCTTTTGTTCTTGTTAATAAATCAGCTGATCTTTTGAGTTTATGCATGGTCAGATTCTGCTCTGAATTCTTCTCACTTGTTTCCATAAGTTTTCGTTTATCACCTCTTTGAGGCCTTCTTATTTCAACTGTCTTTCTTGCATTATCTGAAATCCACTTAGTTACAGATTCAATCTCAGTTAAATCTTGATTAATGAGTATTTCTTTGGGGATGGCATCTCCTTCGAGTTCGCCATACAACTGAATGAGAAGATCCTCAAAATGCTCAGGCATAGATTTATGATCAATTCGATCAGAGACAAAGGATCTCTCACCTTTAATTTGACCCTGTCTAACATGAAAAATTTGAGTTGATAAATGCAAGTCATCAGAGGTTAAGGCGATTAGATCCGCATCGGTTTCGTCATCAAAAACAATCGCATTGAGTTCAACAACTTTTGTCAAAGCACCTAATCTGTCTCTAAATCTTGCCGCTTTCTCAAACTCTTCATTAGCACTTGCAAGGTTCATTTGCTGTTCTAAATCTTTGAATATTGATTTTGTATTTCCGTTGAGAAAACTCACAACATTGTTTACTATGGAGGAATATTCCTCTTTATTTACTCGATTAACACAAGGTGCGGCACATCTCTCGATATCTCCTAGAAGACAAGGTCTTTTCATTAATTGGTGTCTTCTATAAACGGTATCTTTACAAGATCTAATTGGAAAAACTTTTATTATTTGTTCCATAGTTTGTCTAATGGCCCAAACATGAGTAAAGGGTCCGTAGTATTTATTACCCTTTTTCTTAGCGCCCCTTGTTACAGAAATTTGGGGAAATTCATCTTTCAAGGTCAAAGTCAAATATGGATAAGTTTTATTGTCTCTAAAGCGAACGTTAAATCGAGGATTAAAAGCTTTAATCCAAGTAAACTCAAGTTGTAGAGCTTCTACTTCATTATGTACTGTTACCCAATCAACCATGGCTGCAGTTTTAACCATCATGGCCGTTCTGGGATGAAGATTACTTACATCAGTGAAATAACTGTTTAATCTGTTCTTTAGATTTTTTGCTTTGCCAACATAAATTACAGTTTCATCTGAGGTCTTAAATCGATAAACACCTGGTAATTCAGGAACATTTTTTGGCCGATATAGCGATGGATCTGCCACTTCTAGCCCGCTTTACTTGGAGAATTCTTTAATATTTGGGCTAAGTATTTACCGGTATAACTTGTAGATGATTTAGCAATTTGTTCTGGCGTTCCTTGAGCAACAACAGTTCCTCCCCTAAATCCACCTTCAGGACCCATATCAATTACCCAATCAGAATTTTTAATTACATCAAGGTTATGTTCAATCACAATAACCGTGTTTCCAGAATCAACCAGTCTTTCTAAGACTCCTAACAGTTTTCTTACATCTTCAAAATGAAGTCCAGTTGTTGGCTCATCCAACACATAAATTGTTCTTCCTGTACTTCTTCTTTGTAATTCAGTAGCAAGTTTTACTCGTTGGGCTTCTCCCCCAGATAAAGTTGGTGCTGATTGACCAAGGCGCACATATCCCAAGCCAACATCAACCAAAGTCTTCAAGTGTCGAGCTATTGCTGGAACTGATTCAAAGAAAACCAAAGCTTGCTCAATTGGCATATTTAAAACGTCACTTACGGTTTTACCTTTGTAATGAACTTCTAAAGTGTCCCTGTTATATCTTGCACCTTGGCATACTTCGCAAGGAACATAAACATCTGGTAAAAAGTTCATTTCAATTTGAATAGTTCCATCCCCAGAACAAGGCTCACACCTTCCACCTTTAACGTTAAAACTGAAACGTCCAGGTTGGTATCCTCTGATTTTTGCTTCACTGGTTTCAGCGAAAAGTTTTCTTACGTTATCAAATACACCTGTATATGTAGCGGGATTGCTTCGAGGTGTTCGTCCAATTGGACTCTGATCAACGTGAACGACCTTGTCTAGATGCTTTATGCCCTCAACTTTTTTATGTTGACCTGGAACAATTCGCGCTTGATGTAGATCTCTTGCAAGAGTTGAGTACAAAATATCGTTAACTAATGTTGATTTTCCCGAACCACTAACACCAGTAACTGCAACGAATACTCCCAAAGGAAATTCAACGGTTACTTTCTTTAGATTGTTTTCTTGAGCTTCAACAACTCTTACCATGCGTTCTTTGTCTATAGGTCTTCGTTTCTTAGGAACAACCACGCTTTTTCGACCAGAAATGTAATCGCCAGTTATTGATTTTTTGTTGCTTTCTAAATCTGCAACAGTTCCACTTGATACGACATAACCACCATGTTCACCAGCTCCTGGTCCAATATCAACAACCCAATCTGCTGCCCGAATGGTTTCTTCGTCATGCTCAACAACTATTAAAGTGTTACCTAAATTTCTCAACCTGATTAGAGTATCAATTAGTTTTTTGTTATCTCGTTGATGAAGCCCGATACTTGGCTCATCCAATACATAAAGAACACCAACTAATCCCGAACCAATTTGTGTGGCCAAACGAATTCGCTGTGCCTCACCTCCAGATAAAGTTCCAGCCGCACGATCCAAAGATAAGTAATCCAAACCAACGTCTAGAAGAAATTGCAATCGTTCAATTACTTCTTTGAGAACTCTCTGAGCAATTGCCATCTCTCTTTTACCAAGTTTTAATGAAGTTATGAACTCTGTAACTTCGCCAATTGACATCGCACTCATTTCGGCGATGTTTTTGTTACCAATTTTTACAGCCAATGAGACGGGTTTTAAGCGAGCCCCTTTACATGTTTTACATGGCTTTTGGCGCATGTAACCTTCGAGATGTTCTCTGGCTGCATCAGAATCTGATTTCTCGTGACGATTATGAATATTTTCAATTACACCTTCAAATTCTGTCCAGTAAGATCTTTGTCTTCCATACGAATTCTTATATTTAACATTGATGTTGCTTTCATAACCATAAAGTAAAGAATTCCTGGTCTTATCAGACAATTTTTTAAACGGGGTATCAAGTGAGAACTTTAAATCCTTTGCAACCGCTTCAAGTAATCTCGCCCAATAACCTTCTGAGGAAGAATTTGCCCAAGGAGCAATTGCTCCTTCCCCAATAGATAAATCTTTATCCGGGATTACTAAATCTTCGTCTACTTCTAAATGGTTACCAAGACCACTACATTCAGGACAAGCACCAAAGGGTGAGTTAAAAGAGAAAGATCTAGGTTCTAATTGATCAAAAGAAATTTCACAATTAGTACATGCTAAATGTTCTGAATAAACCCGCTCTTTGGTCTTTGATTTAGCTGGTTCATCAACGAAGTCGAGAACAACGGTTCCATTGGCAAGTTTTAGAGCTGTTTCTACAGAGTCTGTGATTCTTTGTCTTGATTCGGCTTTAACGCTTAAGCGATCTACCACTACATCAATATTATGTTTTTCTTGTTTCTTTAAAACTGGAACTTCAGTTAAGGCGTAAGTCTGTCCATCGATGCGGGCACGAGAAAAACCTTGAGTTTGTAATTCTTTAAAAAGATCTTGATATTCTCCTTTTCTGCCCCGTATGACTGATGCTAATACTTGGAATTTTGTTCCCGCAGCTAATTCCAAAACTTGATCGACAATTTGTTGTGGGGTTTGTCGATGAATTATTACCCCGCATTTTGGACAGTGTGGAGTCCCGGCTCTGGCATATAAAAGTCTTAAATAATCATGAACCTCAGTTATTGTTCCCACAGTTGATCTTGGATTTCGATTAGTTGATTTCTGATCAATCGATACAGCGGGAGATAAACCTTCAATAAAATCAACATCTGGTTTGTCCATCTGCCCTAAGAATTGTCTGGCATAAGCCGACAAACTTTCAACATAGCGACGTTGACCTTCAGCAAATATTGTGTCGAAAGCAAGGGAGGATTTACCTGAACCTGACAAACCTGTGAAAACAATTAGGGCATCTCTTGGAAGCTCTAGAGAAATATCTTTTAAGTTATGTTCTCGAGCGCCACGAACAATTAATTTATCTGCAACAGCTGAACCGTGTCTTTTATTTTCAGTCTTTTTCGGAGTAGTTGCAGTCATTTAACAAAGGTTAATGCTTCAGCGCTTTTTACGCTTCTTCAACTCCGGGATGATCTCGCTTGATATCAGCGATGCCTGTTCCAGCGGCTTTCTGGCCTGGTTTATGTGCAAGTTCTGGATGAAGTTTAGTTTGGCGAAGGGAGGCATAAATGGTAATTGCTAACACTCCCACAATCACTGCGAGAGAAACTGGAGTTGAGATTTCAGGTACTGCCTTGAAGCCATTTTCGTGAGCGGCATGAAGTATCAGTTTTACTCCGATGAACCCAAGAATTATTGATAAACCATAAGACAGATAAATCAAACGATCTAGTAATCCATCAAGCATGAAATACATTTGACGAAGACCCATTAGTGCAAAGGCGTTTGCAGTGAAGACAATGTATGGATCATCAGTCAAACCAAATATTGCTGGAATCGAATCAAGCGCAAACAAAATATCTGTAGTAAAGATTGCAATCATTACAATAAACAAAGGTGTAAAATATTTCTTTCCATCAATTGTCACTCTGAATGCACCTTCGTGATACTTAGGTGTTACCGGTAAATATTTCTCTGCTAATTTCAAGACTTTGTTTTGAGATGGATCACTTTCTGTGCCATGATTTGAGGCAAGTTTGTAAGCTGTGTAAAGCAAGAATGCACCGAAGATAAAAAATATCCAACTAAATTTGGCAATTGCTGCGGCACCAACAATAATAAACAAGAACCTTAAGATAAGTGCTCCAATAATTCCAACTTGCAGCACTTCTTGTTGGTAAATAGCAGGAACTGCGAAAGAAGACAAAATAATTACGAAAACAAAAAGATTATCCACACTCAAGCTGTATTCTGTAATCCATCCTGCAAAAAATTCAATCCCTGCGTCTTGTCCCTTGATCGTCCAAATCCCAATGCCAAACAAGATTGCTGCAGCAATATAAACAGCTACCCATTTTGCTGCTTCGCGAAATTGAACAACATGAGGATGTCTCTTAGCGTAAATAAATTCAGCGGTATAAATAGCAAAAAATGCCAAGACTGTTACAACCCAGACCCAAAGCGGTTCTTCCATATTCATCATTTCAATGTATCAAATTAGGCGTGGCCGGCTGCAACCATCTGGCGCAATTCTTTTTTGAGTTCGTGAATTTCGTCACGATATCGAGCAGCCAGTTCAAAATTCAATTCCGAAGCAGCCAATTTCATCTGAGCACTGAGTTCAGTTATCAAATTAGCTAAGTCTTGGGCTGGGCTTACGCCATCTTTCTTGTCTTTGCGCAATTTCTTGATACTCATGGCCTCTTCTAGCACCATCTCGGTATCTGCATTTTCGCGCATGATGGAGTCATTGATATCTGAGATCTTTTTGCGTAAAGGTGTTGGATCTATGCCGTTAGCTAAATTGTGAGCTACTTGCTTTTCTCGTCTTCGATTAGTTTCATCGAGTGCTTTTCGCATTGATTTAGTGATGTTGTCTGCATACATAATCACTTTGCCATCAACGTTTCGAGCCGCTCGTCCAATGGTTTGGATTAATGATTTTTCAGACCTTAAGAATCCTTCTTTATCGGCATCAAGAATTGCCACTAAGGAAACTTCTGGAAGATCTAAGCCTTCTCGCAATAGGTTAATTCCTACTAAACAATCAAATTCACCAATTCTTAGCCCTCTTAGTAATTCAACTCGTTTTAAAGTGTCAATTTCTGAGTGAAGATATCTAACTCGCATATCTTTTTCGAGAAAGTAATCGGTCAAATCTTCAGACATTTTCTTTGTCAAGGTAGTTACTAAAGTCCTTTGACCTTTTTCTGCTCTTATTTTGATTTCGTGCACCAAGTCATCAATTTGACCTTTAGTTGGTCTAACTTCAATCTCAGGATCAACTAGACCAGTTGGTCTAATTACTTGTTCAACAACAGAGGTGACTTTGCCAAGTTCATAAGGTCCTGGTGTTGCTGAAAGATAAACCGATTGGCCGACTCTCTCTTCGAATTCAACAAACTTTAAAGGACGATTGTCCATAGCACTGGGAAGTCGAAAACCGTATTCCACAAGTGTTCTCTTGCGTGATGCATCCCCTTCATACATTCCCCCAATTTGAGGAACTGTTACATGCGACTCATCAATTACCAAAAGGAAATCCTCTGGGAAATAATCCAATAAGCAATTGGGTGCGCTCCCCGGTGCGCGGTCATCAAAATATCTTGAATAATTCTCAATTCCTGAACAAAAACCCAATTCGCGGATCATTTCCAAATCAAAAGCAGTTCTCATCTTGATTCGTTGAGCCTCGAGTAATTTGTTTTGACTCTCTAGTTCCTGCACACGGTGCATTAGTTCAACTTCAATGCCAGATAGAGCTTTTGCAGTTTGCTCAGGACTTGCCACATAGTGAGTGGCTGGAAATATAAACATTTCTTCATCATCAGTCAAAATCTCACCAGTTAAAGGGTGAAGCGTCATTATTCGCTCAATCTCATCGCCAAACATTTCTATGCGAACTGGGTGTTCTTCATAAGCAGGATAGATCTCGACAGTGTCTCCTCTGACGCGAAAAGTTCCTCTTTCAAATGCATAATCATTTCTCGTGTATTGAATATCCACCAATTGACGAATTAACTTATCCCTTGAAAAATCTTGTTTTTTCCTAATGCGGATTGCTTGTTTTACGTATTCTTCAGGAGTGCCAAGACCATAAATACAAGAAACTGTTGCTACTACTACAACATCTCTTCTGGTTAACAATGAACTCGTTGCAGAATGTCTTAATCTTTCAACTTCCTCATTTATGCTGGAGTCCTTTTCGATAAAAGTGTCAGTTTGGGGAACATATGCTTCAGGTTGGTAATAGTCGTAATAGGAAACAAAGTATTCAACAGCATTATTTGGAAGCATTTCCCGTAATTCATTGGCAATTTGAGCAGCAAGAGTTTTATTAGGTTCAATTATTAAAGTAGGTCTTTGTAATTTTTCAATCAACCAAGCAGTGGTGGCAGACTTTCCAGTTCCAGTTGCTCCTAAAAGTACAACGTTTTTTTCACCCTTTCGGATTCGTTCTTCTAAGTCTTTAATTGCAGCAGGTTGATCCCCAGCTGGTTCATAATCTGCTTCCACCTTGAAAGGAGCAACTGTTCTTATGAGATCGTTAACTGGTCTCATTTAGGACTTAAAGTTTCTTTCTTGAAGTGTTTGCCAAATTTTTTCAACATCTGCTTCTAATTGATCAAGATTTCCATCATTAACTATGAGAAAATCAGCTGCTGCTTTTCGTTCCTGATCATTTACCTGCTTAGCCATTCTGGCCTTAGCCTGATCTTCTGAGACACCCTTTTGAGAAAGTCTTTCTAATCTATTTTTTTCATTTGAAATCACAATTACCAAAAATTCAAAAAGTGATTCCATTTTCTTTTCTAGTAGCAAAGGAATCTCATTTACGATTATTGTTTCTGAGGTTTGTTCACTCATTAATTTATTTGTTCGCTCCCGCACCAGTGGATGAACAATATTTTCTAGATCTTTCAAAGCAACATCATCATTAAAAACAACTTGAGCTAACTTTGCTCTATCGATGCTTCCTTTATCATTAACAATTTCATTGCCAAAACGCGAAATTACTTGTCTAAAACCTGGGGTTTCGGGTTCAACGACTTGGCGTGCTAATTCATCTGATCGAATTACTACAGCGCCTCTTTTTGAAAACAAGTCGGCTACGGTGCTTTTTCCAGCACCGATGCCGCCTGTTAATCCAACTTTCATGTTGGCTTTTAAATCTGAACTAGTTTGAATCTAGTTTGTCGCTTAGCGCGGCAAGTTCAGGATTAGCAACTTTTGCATCTTTCTCAGCTTGCCATTTGACAAGTGCGTCTGCATATTGCTTTTCCCATTCTTTCTTTTGATCTTCAAAACCAGATTTCCATTCACCAGTTTCAGGATTAAATCCTTCTGGCCCAATGTATTTTCCAGCTGAATCATAAGCAGGTGGCATTCCATATTGATATGGATCAAATGAAGCTCTCGCTTCACCAGTTTCGCCAGCTTGCTTAACAGAAAGTGAAATTCTTCTGCGCTCTAAATCAATGTCAATGATTTTCACAGTGACTTCTTGATTTACTTGAACTACTTGTTCTGGAATTTCTACTTGGTTTTCTGAAAGTTCTGAGATGTGAACAAGTCCCTCAATGCCATCAGCAACACGAATGAATGCTCCGAATGGAACAAGTTTGGTAACTTTTCCAGGAACTACTTGGTTGATTTGATGTGATCTTGAGAATTGTTGCCATGGATCTTCTTGAGTTGATTTCAGAGAAAGAGAAACTCTTTCGCGTTCCATATCAACTTCTAGAACTTCCACAGTGACTTCTTGCCCAACTTCAACAACTTCTGATGGATGTTCTATGTGTTTCCATGACAATTCAGAAACGTGAACAAGGCCGTCAACTCCACCTAAGTCAACGAAAGCACCAAAGTTAACAATGCTTGAGATTTGACCGGTTCGAATTTGACCTTTTTGTAGTTGGTTTAAGAATGTTGAACGAACAGCAGATTGTGTTTGTTCTAACCATGCACGACGAGATAACACAACGTTGTTGCGATTCTTGTCTAGTTCAATGATTTTGGCTTCAATATCTTTACCAATGTATGGAGAAAGATCTCTTACTCGACGCATTTCAACAAGTGATGCTGGTAAGAATCCACGAAGACCAATATCAACAATCAAGCCACCCTTAACAACTTCGATGACATGACCTTTAACAATTCCATCTTCATTTTTAACTTTTTCAATGTCGCCCCAAGCTCTTTCGTACTGAGCTCTCTTCTTGGAAAGAATTAAACGACCTTCTTTGTCTTCTTTTTGTAAGACTAAAGCTTCGATACGATCTCCTGGTTTAACGATTTCACTTGGATCAATATCGTGCTTAATGGAAAGTTCACGTGAAGGAATAACTCCTTCTGTTTTGTAACCGATGTCTAACAGAACTTCATCACGGTCAATTTTTACAACAATTCCAGAGACTAGATCTCCGTCATTAAAATATTTAATAGTTGCATCAATTGCGACTAATAATTCTTCTGGTGTACCAATATCATTTACTGCAACGATCGGACTTGCGCTAGTAGTTGTGGACATTAACTTCTTCTCTATATTGACTCGGACCTTCCGAGCCTGTGTAAAGAGTAGTTGAGGGTTCACCTCAATCAATAAAGTGCCTAGTGAGCAGCCTCATCCCACGAAGATCCCACACCAATTGAGACATCTAACGGAACTAATAGAGGGGCTGCGTCAGCCATAGCTATTCTTGCTAGTTTTTCAACCTGATCTCTCTCCCCCTTTGCAACCTCAAATACCAACTCATCATGAACCTGCAATAGCAGTCTTGATTTCAATTTTTCTTTCTTCAACATCGCATCGGCATTTAACATTGCTTTTTTAACAATGTCAGCAGCACTTCCTTGAATAGGAGCATTTAACGCCATTCGCTCAGCCATTTCGCGTCTTTGTCGATCAGGATTTGTTAGATCGGGAAAATACCTTCTTCTTCCCATAATTGTTTCTGTAAAACCAACTTTTCTTGCCTCTTCCACAACCCTTGCCAAATAATCTCTTACTCCACCAAATCTTTTGAAATATTCATCCATTAATTTTTGCGCAGCTGCAGCTTCAATGTCTAGGGATTGACTTAAACCATAAGCACCCATCCCATAAGCCAAACCATAAGAGATCGCTTTGATTTGTCTTCTAAGTTCTGCATCTACTTCATTTGGCTTAACCCCAAACACCAATGATGCCGATGTTGTGTGCAGATCTTCTCCGCTTTTAAATGCCTCGATTAAGCCTGGATCTTTTGATAAGTGAGCCATAATTCTCATTTCAATTTGACTGTAATCAGCAGTCAATAAACATTCATATTCTTTTCCTGATATGAAACAATCTCTAATTCTTTTTCCTTGATCGGTTCTGATCGGAATGTTTTGCATGTTCGGCTCTGTACTTGATAGACGACCAGTTGAGGTAACAGTTTGGTTGAAAGTTGTGTGAATTCGACCATCTTTTTCAGCTAAAGGAATTAGAGAAGCAACAGTTTGTTTCAATTTTGTTATATCGCGCCAGCTTAAGATTGATGAAAGAACTGGATCTTTTGTCTTCGCAAATAAATCAGTTAAGGCTTCGGCATCAGTTGTGAAGCCAGTTTTAGTTTTCTTTGTCTTAGGCAATTTTCTCTCATCAAACAAAACAGTTTGTAACTGTTTAGGAGAGGCCATATTGAATTCATGGCCCACAATTTTGAATGCATCTTTTTCATAACCCTTGGCCAATTTTTCAAATTCATCAGACAAATTGTTTAGTTTTTTAAGATCAACAGCAATTCCAGTTAGTTCCATCTCAGCCAAGACTTCAATTAGAGGAAGTTCTAAATCATTTAACAAACCAGATAACTTTCTTTCTTCAATCTGGGGTTCAAGTGCAGCATTTAAACTTAAAATCGCATTTGCTCTTGTTGCCAAACTATCGACGTTGACAGACTCTTCACCTAATGCAAGTTGTCCATCATTTTCATTGGCAAGATCGGGAAAAAAGCCCAAAACTCTCATGGCAACATCTTCAAGCTCATAACTTCTCAAACCTGGGTTAACAAGATATGAACTGATTTCTGTGTCAGAAATTAGACCTTGAAATTCAATATTTAGATGTGAGCAAATCTTATAGAAGTCTTTTGCGCCGTGAACAACTTTTATTGTTTCTTTATTTGAAAGAAATTTCTTTAACTGAGTTAAATCATCTTGACTTAATTCGTCCTGCGAAAAGGCAATACCATCACTTGATCTTGCAATTCCCCATGCAACTTCTTTGAATTCTGCTGCAAAACTCTCAAATTGAACATCAAGTGCTATCAACTCATTTGTATCTTCCTCAAGCCACTTTCCCAAACCACCAGAATTGTATTTCTGAACTTTAAATGAACTCTGTTTTGGTTTCTTGGAAGAATCTTTACTTACCGATGCATTACCAATAAGTCTTTCACGTAAAGATTTAAATTCAAGAGCTGTGAAGACCTTGTTAACAAGATCAATATCTAGTTCTTTAACAACTAATTGCTCAACGCCTACATCTAAGGAAACGTCTTTAACAAGTTCAGTCATCTTTCTATTTAGTTTGACTTGTTCAATATTGGCTCTTAATGACTCTCCAACTTTGCCAGATATTTCATTTGCATGTTTAATAAGTTCGTCTAAGTTTCCATATTCTTTAATCCACTTAACTGCTGTTTTTTCTCCCACACTTGGCACTGATGGCAAATTATCTGACGGATCTCCCCTTAAGGCAGCAAAGTCTGGATATTGTTCGGGAGTTAACTCATATTTTTCTAACACGGCCGCAGGTGTCATACGCGCAATATCTGAAACACCTTTTCTGGCATATAAAACTGTTATGGATTC
>Ga0208362_1000004_pt1 | contig 86664 bp, 75 predicted proteins | sample LakMenEpi13Oct10_FD_150693 | JGI IMG/M metagenome (GOLD analysis project Ga0208362, IMG submission 150693) | Freshwater microbial communities from Lake Mendota, WI - 13OCT2010 deep hole epilimnion (SPAdes) | ecosystem: Environmental > Aquatic > Freshwater > Lake > Epilimnion/Euphotic zone ... | reverse complement strand
TTAGGACCAATAGACCAAAGAATAAAAGATTTAATTAGTAAAGCTACAGGTATTGATGCAACTAATTATGATGGTGCTATCATTAATTTATATGATGATAAAACTTTTATCTCTGCACATAATGATGTAGATGAATCTGTTACAGCTATTGGTTATCCTGTACTTGTTGTTAATATTGGAGGTTCTGGTAACTTTAGTGTTGAAGGTGCTAAAAAGTCTAATAATTATTCATCTAAAGTTTATGAAGATAAACTTCTAAATGCAGGTGATGCTTATGTATTTGGAGTTGATGGTAAAAATAGGGAGGTTTACCATAGAACATTTGCTTCATCAGTAAAAGGATTTCTTCCTGAATTAACTATTGATAATGATAATGTTAAAAAAACTTTTCCTAAAGGTTCTTATAGAATATCTATTACATTAAGAAGAGTTATGGATTTAGAACCAGGTATGCCTAAAACTCCAAATAAAGTTAATGTTACTCAACCTAGTACTACATCTGAAAAATCATTTACTACTAAAGTAGACCAATTTACTTATACTTATAATCCAAGTACAGGTGAAGTTATCCATAATGCTAAATCTGGTGATAAAATAGAAACTAATGAAACTCAAATCAATAAAGTATTAGCAGCTTATGCTAAAGCTAATAACTTTGAAACTAAAGTATTTAATAAACAAGAATATGTACAAATAGATAATAAGGTTTTAAATGTAAATACTGGTTCAAGAGTTACTCAAAAAGAGATATTAGATTTGTTTACACCTACTACTCAAATAGATTTAAATCAAGAAGTATATAGTAAAGTTAAAACTAATTTATCTCAACTTATTGTTAGAGAAAATGCAGAGTTTAATAGTAATCCAGATGCAGTAACTTACCCTGATGAAATTAATATGTCAGAGTTTAATGGTTATCCTAAAATTATTAACTTTTTAAATGAAGCATCTATTACTGATAATCAATTAAAATTCTTTGCTGCACATCAAGAATATATAGAAGCATTGTTAAATGAAACAGGTGCTACTGATATGAATGAATTATTAGAAGCTATTCAAGAAGAGGAAGTTGAAATTGAACCAACAGAATCTCAAATAGAATTTGGAATGAGTGATAGTACTATAGCAGATATTGAAAATGAAATTGCAGAAACAGAAGAAATGATTAGTGAATCAAAAGCAGGTAATGATATAATGTTATTTCCTGGAGTACCTGCTAATGCAGGTCAAACTAAAGCAATAGAAAAACTTAATAATTTTGTTAAAGATAAAGGAAGACAAGTATTTGTACTTAAAGGTAGAGGTGGTACAGGTAAAACTACTATCATTAAAAAGATATTAGAAAAACTTGAAGGTAAAGAAATTGCAGCAGCTACTTTAGGTCATAAAGCTAAAGGTGTACTTCAAAGTTCTATGGGTTCAAAAGTAAAAGCAGGTACAATTGCATCTGCAATAGGTATAAGACCTGACCGTAAAAATCCTGGTCAATTTATAAAAGTTGATAGTAAATACTTTAATAAAACTAAATCTCCATTTTATAATGCTGATGTAATTATTATTGATGAATGCTCAATGCTTACTCAAGAAATGGTAAATGATATTATTAATTTCTCTAAAAATCCAAATGTAAAAATTATCTTTATGGGAGATAATGTACAATTACCTCCTATGGAAGCAGATAAAAATTTACAAAATAAAGATTCTGCATCATTTACTGCTAATACTAAACCTGAATATACTGCTACTCTTACAGAAAGAATGCGTCAAGGAGAAGATTCACCTATTGTATCATTAAGTGATGTAATTGCAGCAAATGTAGAAAGTAAAGAGCCTGAACTTAGACCTATAAAAAATAGAACAAATAAATTTGATGCTAAGAAAAATACAGGTATCTTGTTTGAAACTAAAGATTCAATGGTAACTCAACTTACTAATGACTTACAAAATGATAAAGAAAATACTAAGATTATTACATTTACTCATGCTGAAAAAAATAGTATGAATAATCTTGCAAGAGAAATTCTTTGGGGTAAAGGCAATACTAATGAGTTTAATAAAGGAGAAATTCTTATTAACAATGATAACAAAGAACAATCAAGTGCAACAAGTCAAGATGTATTTAATGGAGAACAATATAGTGTATTAAGTTTTACACCTTTAACTATAAGTGTTAAAGAAATAAGTGAAGATTATTCAATTTCAAATAAATCTTTACCTGGTTATACTCTTAAAGTTCAAAATGAAACTGGACAAATAATTACAATACAAGTGTTATCTCCTAAAGTTAAAGAAAAATATAGTGACATACAAAATAATAATAGAGTCCGTGCATTGAAAATGGGAGGTACAACTATGGAAGATGTGTGGTGGAATAATGAAGATAAACATGTTAATGTTGATTATGGTTATGCTGCAATATCACATGATGCACAAGGTTCTACTTATAACAATGTGTATGTGATGGAAGATAATATTCTTGGTGTACAAAATGCATCTATTAAAACTAAAAACCAATCTTTATATGTAGCAGTTACAAGACCAAGATATAAAGCTGTAATTGTATCTAATAAAAATGCAGGTAATGTATCAGTAGGTGAAGAATATACAACTAAAGGACTTAATATAGATACAAGAGGTAAGTCATTTGAACCTAAAGAAATTTCTGAAGAAGATATAAACAACTTACCAAGACTTAATTGTGAATAATTAAAATTAAACTCAATGGATTGCTTAAAAGATAATATAAAATCAGATTTAATGCAAGGTATTAAACCTGCTGTTAAAAGAGAAAATGAAATATTTATTCCTTTTACTGATTCAAAAGATAGAAATAAAACTTATGGTCTTGCTCAAAGTAAAGTTAAGCAAATTAATAAAGCATATAATTCTAAAGTTTTTGGTGAAGCAGTATCTTTAAACACTTCATATTCTGATGGAATAGGTATTAACATTCATGTTCCTAAAGCACTTAGAAATGCTTATGATTACAGAATGAAAAAAGCAGAATCAGAAAAATTAAAACAAGAATCAAAACAACAAGCACTTAAACAACAAATTGAAGATGCTAAAAGAGCAGGATTAGAATACGATGAAGATTATTTATTTCAAAAAAATAGTGAGCTTCAATCAGTTGTTTATACAAAAGAAGTAAAAGAAGCTTTACTTAAAGTAAATTTTAATCAAAATGTTACTAAATCAGATATTGATAAATTACCAATTAACACTAAAGCAAAACAATATTTAAAATTTGTTATAGATAAAAATAAGAATATAAAAACATATAGTGATTTAGTTAATACTGTATATAATAGTAAATTTAAAAATGAATATTATACATTATTTACTCAACAAGTCAATCCTAAATTAGAAAAAAAATTAATTGATTTTTTAAAACAATTTCATTTTGATATAGAAGAAACTACTTTAAATAAACTTAAACAAGAATTTGGTTTAAATATCTTAGGAGTAACTGACATTATAAATAAAACTATTAAAGTTGTAAGTAAAGATGAAAGAAATGTTTTAACACTACCAGAAGAAATAGCTCATGCCGTTTTTGAATTATTAGGTTCTAATTACAAAAATAGTGAAATTGGTCAACAATTATTTAAAACTGTTTCAGCTTGGGAAGGTTATAAAACTATTTATAATGAGTATAGTAATATTTATAAAGATGCAGAAGGAAATGTAGATTGGAAAAAAGTTCAAAAAGAAGCTATTGGTAAAGCTTTAGCAATGGCAATGATTGATTATAATTCTCAATCTTTTATAAAGTTACCTACTGATGTAAAAATATTATTAGAAAAAATTGTAAATTTAATTAGACAACTATTAGGGTTAAGTTATAAAGATGCAATTAAATTAGAAAAAAATATTAAGTTTAAAGATTTAATTAATGAAATAGCAGGTAATGTTTTAAATAATAATTTAGATTATTTTAAAATTTATAATGATGAAGGATTTACTACTACTGATTATTTAGAAACAATACAAGAACAAAATAAAGAAGATGGTGGAAAAGCTGTAAAGCTAATGCAATTAATTAGTAAAAATAATGGAGCCATTACAGGTTCATTATCATTAAGAAAAGTTAGTCAATTAAAAAGAAGTAAAGAAGGATTACTACATGATATAGATACATATTTTAACTCACAGGATTTATTTGGGTTACCAATTACAAGAAAATTAACTCAAGAAGAATTTGAAAATACAGAATTATTTAGTGATTTACAAAATGAATATGGAGATTCACTTAATTATTTTGCAAATTGGTTTCATGAAGGTGAGAACTATAATGCACTTCATTATTATATAACTAATCCAGAGATAGATAAAAAATTTAAAGTTGGAAAAGAAAAAGGATTAAGGTTATCAGATATTTATGAATCATTATCTTTAGCAGAACAAAAAGAAACAATCTTAATTGACTTTTTTATAGAACCAAAGCAAGTAAAAGTTATACATGATGATGTATATAATATTAATTTAACTACTCCAGAATATAGTTATCTACCTAAATTATTTGTTATGGGTAGAAACAAAGATGTTTATGATTATCAAAATTTAAAATATTTTGATAACAAATTTAAAATTGATGATAACAGAAATTATATGTTTCAATTATCTCAAGATGAATCTATTCCATCTCAAGATACATCATTTGACCCAAAAGAAGAATCAGATGTTGATGAGTTTGTAGATGATGAATTTAACTTTGATGATTTAGCAGCAGAGTATGCAACAAGTCAAGAACAAAAACAAACTCAAGAAGAGCCTGGATTAGAAACTGATGATACATTAGATGATGAAGTAATAACTAACTTTGATAAAGTACTAAATTATAAAAAGTCATTAAAGTCTAAGATTAAAGATAGAATTGCTAATGTTCAAAATTTAATTAAAAATGCTGAAACAAAAGAGGAAGCATTGTCTTTTGCAAGAAAAGAAAATCAATTACAAGAAAGATTAGACCAGTTAGAAAATGATATAGCAGATACTGAATCAGGATATAGTTATGGTAAATTAAAGTTTCAGGCACAACAAGATTTACAAAGACTACAAACTTTATTGCAATCAGAAAATGTAAATGACATTAATGAAGCTAAGAGGATTATTAACTTTTATAAAGCAATGAGTTTTACTGCTAAAAAAGTTACCCTTGATAATGACCCTATTAATAGTCATCCTATATTTTTTGAAGAAGAAATATTTGATGCAGATGGTAAGATGCAATTACCTCAACAAACTATTGACTTTTTTGAAAACTTATCTAAAGCATTTTCTGGGTATGAAAATCAATTAGACCAAAAACAAAAAAGAGCATTAGAAAATATAATTAATAGTCATCCTACTATTAAAGAATTATATACAGAAGAACTTACTTATAAACATCTTACTAACCCTACAAATGATATTAGTTGGGTAGATATGATGATAATGGACCCAAGTAAAAATGTATCTTCAAGTAATCTTATCCCTCAAATAATGATGGATATAACTCAAAGGATATTTGCTGAAAAAATAAGTAAGGCTAAAGCATTTGAAGAAAAACATAACAAAGCTCTTACTAAAGCTGAGAAAGCATTAAAAGCTATGGGTCAAGTATTATCTGTACTAGGTCTTAGTAACAATGCATCCTTTGATATATTCTTTCAAAAGTCAATGGGTAGAAATACTGGTAGACTTGTAAATAGATATAACCAAGAATTTTTTGATGCAAGAGCATCTATGCAAGCTGACTTTAAAGAGAAATTAAAACTTATTAGAGTATCAGGATTAGATGATAAAGTAAAAAATAAACTATTAAAAGAAACTTATCAGGAAAGACAAGAGTGGTTTAGAGAAAATGTAGTAGTATTTGATGTAAGAAGACTTAGAGAAATTAGAGAAGCATTTCCTGATTTAGCTGATGAATATTTTGATATTGTAGATGATGCTCACAGAAAAGAACTTATTGAAAACTTAGGAAGTGAACAAGCATATAAAGAAGAAGTAGATAAACAAATTAAGCAAATTAAAAAATACTTCTTGTGGAGAGAGTCTAATAGAGAAATGGCATTTGAAGAAAATGGAGTAAGTACATTTGAAGAGTTAAGTCCTGAAGTACAATCAGATATTTTATTTAATGAAGCTGCTAAAAGTCCATTTACAGGTTCAGATTATTATCATTATGGTGATGTACAAATAGGAGATAAGTTTGTAAATACAAGTATGGAATACAACATTAGTATTCCAAGAAGATATAAGACAACATCAGTATCTCAAAATAAACAAGGTAGATATGTAGCTAATGTATCAGGTGAATCAACAGGTTACTATGATAAGAAATTTGAACAAATTGAAAAAAACAAAGACTTGTATGAGTACTATAAGATAGTACAAGAGCAAATGACTACTATTGTAAACTCATTTCCTGCTGATGTACAAGACCAAGTATTTATAAATTCATTACCTGCTACAAGAAAAGGATTTAGAGAAATGTTAGCTGACCCTAATATTTCATTATATAAAAAACTATGGAATGCATTAGTAGATTTTTATGATAGAATAAAAGGTGGGTTTGGTATAAATCCTCAAAGTTCTATATCATTTGAAAATGAAGATGTTATTACAGGTAAAGTAGAGCCAACAGTAAATGCTGAATTTCTAACCAACAATAAATCTAAAATAGATAACTTGTTGACAATGGAATTAATTAAGGCTAATAATTTAATGAAGTCATCTGGGTCTAATCTTAAAGTTAAAAAGACTGGTACTCTTGATTTATATAAATTGCCACAAAGTGTTATAAAGTTAATTAGTGAAAAAACTAATCTTCCCCCAACTTATGAAGCAATAAAAGCTAAGTATGGTGAGAGAGTACCTGTTGGTAAGATATTAGAGAACTCAGTAATGGCTGACATTATTCAGGATAGCTCTACTGATTTACCTAAATTAATCAGATACTATAACATGATGGCTGCTGAGTATTCAGCAAGACAAGAGTTATTACCTTACATGGAGATGATGAAAAATCATTATACTCAAATACAAACACCAAAAACTAACAAACAAGGTGCAGGGGTTACTAATATATTTTCTCAAGCAGCTCAAACAGATGGAGTAAGAACAAGAGCTAATACTCAAATGGAGGATTGGTTTAATAGGGTTATACTTGGTAACAGAGATGTAAAAGCATTTGGTGTAATTGATTCTCAAAATGTTGACCCTAAAACAGCAATGGAGAGAATAGGTAATCTTATATCAGGTAGAATATTAAACAAGAAAGAAAGAGAGTTAAATAAACAACTTAATGATTTAATTAATAATACTAAAGACCAAAATGAAATAGATAAACTATTAAAAATAAAAGCTGGTTTAGGTAAACAAGTATCTGCAAGTGCAGCATTTGAAAATCTATTTAACTACATTAGATACTTAGGATTAGGTTATAACTTATCTTCAGGTATTACTAACTACATGGAAGGTCAAATTGCTAATATGATTATTGCAGCAACTGGTGACCACTTTGAACCACATCATTATTATAGAGCATTAAATATTGTTAAAGGTTCATTATTTAAAAGTATAACAGGTAATACTAAACTAAGTACTCAAGGTTCAAGAAAACTTAGAGTGTTAGTTGACAGATATAATATTCTACAAGATTCAACTAATGAATTACAAAAGGCCTCTGTTAAAACTTCATTAGATGTTTTAGATAAGTTAGGCCCAATGGAAATTAATAAAAGAACAGAATACCTTAACCAAACTCCTCTTATGATTTCAGTAATGTTAAGTACTGAGATTACAGGTTTAAATGGAGAGAAAGTTAATGCTTGGGATGCAATGGATATGGATGGTAGATTATTACCTAACTTTAGAACTGAAGAAAACATTAAGAATTGGGAAGAAGGACAAGGAGAAATGTTTACCTCATTTAAAACTAAAACATCTCAAGCTATTGGTATGGCACATGGTTTAGGTTATGATAACCTTAGAGGTATGATGGCTAAATCAAGTACTTTGGGTAAAGCATTAACTATGTTTAAAACTTGGGCAGGTGCTCAATACTATACAAGATTTGCAACAGAAAGAGATGATGCAGAATTAGGAGTTAAAGGTTACAAAGGTAGATACTTATCTCATACTAAATCATCATTAAGTATAATGACAAGTATTGTAGGTTGGGGATTTGCTGGACCAATGGGTGCAGTTGTAACAGGTGCAGCTGGTTTTGCAATAGGACATCTTGTTGGTAAAAAAACTGGAGTAAGAAGTAACTTAAGTATTTTAGGTGAGTATGCATTTCTTTTAAAAGCATTAGCAAGAAAGATGATAGGTATGCCTGTAAATTTTGTAGGTAGTACCTTTACAGGTAAACAAGTAATGAATGAATTTGTAGGTTATGAAAAACTTATAAAAGAAGGTAAGCTTGGTGAAGGTAAATTTACTGAGAGAGATATGAAAAACATGAGAGCATTAGTAACTGAAATGTCATTACAAATTGCTTGGATTGCTATGGCTTTAATTGCTAAAAAAATGTTTTGGGATGATGACGATGAAGAGGATTCACCTGAAAGAATTGCACATAACTTAATTGTAAATAGGTCATTACAGTTATTATCTTCTTCTAACATGTATCTTACACCTGATGGATTTACTCAATTAGTTGGAGAACAAGGAACTATAAGGTTTTACAATGATGTTGTTAAATTTATAAATTCAACTCAAGAGTGGATAGAAGGTAATGATACTATTACAAGAGGTGTAAATGCAGGTGATTCTAAAACAGCAAATGCATTTTATAAAATTGCATTACCATCAGCAGTTAGAGATTCTTATTTTGGATTTTCAAAACAAATGGAAAGACAATTTGAAAAAACAACTTATGATGATTGGTATTTTGATGATACTAAAAAGACTAATAAGAGATTAGAAGCTCAAAGATTATTGTTAAAAAAAGAACTTGAAGAGCAAGGGTTACCAGAAAAACAAATTACCAAAATTGTAAATAAAAGACTTCCTTTACTTAAAGACATTAAAGATTCTGATAGTAAAAAATGACAATAGTAAAAAAAAAGGTTTCCATTTAAGGAAACCTTTTCACTTTTTTAATCACTTACAAAAACTAAACGTATGAAAACTAAAAACGAATTACATTATATGAAACACCTACACCTATATATGGTGCTACTCTAAAAGAAGAATTTATACCATATCCTAAATGTACTCCTAATCCAAACTTCTTAGGCTTTGGAAATCCTTGTAAAGATACTGCACTAATTTCTGAAACTGAAGAATAAGGGTTATAATTTTTTACTATGGCTTCATATTTCTTTTTCTTCTTTACAAGACTAACTGTGTATTCATTTTCTACTTTAATACTGATTTCTGTATTAGAACTATCAGAATCAAAATTTACACTCATCCATTTATCATTATGATGAACAGCATATTTTTGAAGAGGAACTAGTATAGTGTCACCCTCTTGAAACAGAGTATCATAGACATATTTTATTTGGGTTTTAAAGATTGTATCAAATTTTGTTTGACCTGAGAATCCCACAGAATTTGTTACTCTACCCTGTTGTACTTTTAATTCCTCCTGAAGTCTTATTAAAGTCTGCTTATTTGTATTGAGTTCTAATATTTGATTTTTATTGAGAACTTCTAATACTTTGACTTTACTTGAGAGTACACCATTCTTATCTTTAAATTGTACAAGAGTATCTTCTACTAATGTTTTGTATAAATTTAATTGATTTGATAAACGATTTTCTTTTTGTACACCATTACAAGTTACTACTAAAAATAATATTGCTATAATAAGCAATACCCAAATTGGAGTTTTAATATTTAGCATAATTATAAGATTTAAAAAAAGGGTGCATTTCTACACCCCTTCCTTCCAAAAAATAAAGTGAATGAGCAACTTTATATAATTCCTGTACTTCCAAATCCACCATCAGCTCTTTTAGTTTCTGATAATGTACTGTTAGTAAAAATAGCTTTTTCTACTTTTGCAATAATGCCTTGAGCAATTCTTTCACCAAGTTGTATTTTAACTAAGCTGTCACTAAGATTAGCAAGTATAATGCCTACTTCACCCCTGTAATCAGAATCAATAGTTCCTGGAGCATTAAATACTTTAATTCCTTTCTTTAATGAAAGTCCACTTCTATCTCTAATTTGTAACTCATACCCTTGAGGTATCTCCATAAATAATCCTGTACCAACAAGTAATCTTTCATTAGGTCTAAGTACTAAATATCCTTTTTGAATAGAGTACTTTAACTTTTCATCAAATGATATTGGAGTTTGTTTATTGTATAGTTGGATAAATGAATCAGCTACAAAATCAAATCCTGCAGCTCCTTCAGTTGCATATTCTGGTATTACAACATTTTCATGTTTTGTTTTAATCTTTATTTCCATGATATTCTTTTATTTAAAACAAAATTACAATTTTTCATTAACAAAAAAGGTAACATCCTTTATATTTTTATAAACTTTAAATGATAAAAACCAAGCTTTAGTTTTAGGAGATAATAATTTAAGATTACAAAAAGCAAATAACTTTTTAAGATGTTGAGGTACATCTTCTGCTATTATCCTGAGTGCTAATCTTTTATGCATCTCAGTAGGTTCTGCTTTCCACCAAATATAGGAGGAAAGATTAACTCCTGAAAATGAACCTGGTCTTAAAATAGCTTTAGTAATTGTAGTTTTATCTATAATGCTGTGATTTTTAGCTGTTATACCAACAAGATATATTGCTTCAATTTCTACACTATCATATACTTCAGACATCATCATCTTAGCTAACCAATCTACATCAGTCCATTCAGATTGTAGTTTATCATTAATGCTCCAATTTTTAAATTTATCAATTGGAATAGCAGCATCAATACATTTAACTTCTTTTTCTACATAATAACAAGGGGTTGTTAATAATGCAATTGTAATAAAAACTAACCATTTCATAATTTTTTATTTTTGTTTAACAATCACCTCATCGTAATCTTCAAATGGGGCATACTTAGCAACTAAACAAGATAACCTATCACATTCATCTAAATATCTTTCTTCTATTTGTTTATGTATTTTAACTTCATATTTAGATTTATTAAGTTCTTTCTTTAGTTCTTCAATTTCTCTTTCAAGTTTTTTAATTTTACTTAAAGCATCAATTATATCCATCTTATGTTATTTAGTTAGTAAAAATAAAAATCCCTATGTAACATGGAGACTTGCATGAGTTACATAGGGGACAAGAACTTTTTAATTGACCTGAAAACACAAAAACTTATATGCTACCAATAATTTTCATTGCTCTTATTAGTCTTGTAATACCAATACCAGCACCTACTCTTGGGATAAAGTTATAAGATAAAAATTCATTTAATTCATCCATTACTCTGTTGTGACTAAATAAATCAAATAGTTTTTCAGCATATTTACCATTTTCAATAGAATAAAATGTTTTTCTCATTTGTTCTACATCACAACTTCTTTCTGCTGAACCAATAGTTTCTTGACCACAAAGAATAACATCAATCTTTTTAGAAGTGTTATCTTCAGCTCTTTTCATATTCCAGAATGGATTAGTTCTTTCTGGAAAATGTCTTAAAAATACTGCATCAGATACATCTTGCCAAAGTTTGTTTTCCATTTCATTGTCAATAATACTAATGCCTTCTTCATCACAAAGTTCTTCATACTCTCTTACTGCATACTCTTTAAATCCTAAATAAGTAATGAGTTCAATTTCTAATTCCATTAGTGCATTCATATCACCTGCAAATTCAAACTCAAACATTGGGAATATCATGCAATGTCTTCCATCAATAGGATTCTTTTCATTTCTGTAAGATGTACTTAGACAAAAGAAACCAGGAACATCAGGTTGAGTTAATAATTCATGTTCTAACCACATTTGACCTGTTTGAGGAAGAGGCCATATTTTACCTGCATAAGTAAATGTACCAATATTAAATGGGTCTTCACATGCTGTTAAAATACTAAGTCTATTTTGAGTGTGAACTTCTAAAAATCCTTTACTCTGAAAAAATGCACGAAGTTTAGCAGTAACTTTAGTAAAATCTTGTGCGTCAATGTGTGGGTAAAAGGAGGAATGAAGTGAATGTTTCATGAAAAGTGGTTTAAAAAGTTTAAGAATTGCCAAATATAGAAATTAATTTCTATCTATCAAATATCTGTATTGAATAAATCCTTTAAAATTGTTACATCATCCCATAGTATGTTTAGGTATATCAAAACAAAAATCAATTTCACCTTTTATAAAACTTTCATACTCTTCATCAGTCATAACTTTAGCACAATGTTCAAATGGAGAAAAATGACCTGACTCTAATAATCTATTATGTAACTTTAAATCATTATCATAATTAGGTTCTTTACCTTCTTCGCCTACTACTGCTTGTATCATATTAATTTGTGTTATCATGTAAAATCCAAAAACGAAAACTAACCATAAACCAAATTTGAGAAAATAATAACCAAAACCAAGTCATTAAATCTCGGTCATATTCTATATCGTAGGCAAATAGACAAAAATACACTATACCCATTAAGAGTGCAAAAAGTGCAAAAATTTTATTACTCATATTAGTTTGTTTTTAAAAATTAAAAAAATAGTCCTGACAGGATTCGAACCTGTATCAGCCGTAATGCGTGCGAAAACCCACATCCAACTCTGATTGACACCAATTCCGCCACAGGACTGTTAAAAATGCGTTTTTGAATTATCCCATGAACGCTAACAGTGTGTATCTGCATCACGTTATACGCAAACTTACAAAGACTGCAACTCCGACTTGACATCGCCCCAAAATTTACCTGCATCAACTTTCTTTTGCGGCCAGTAATATTGAGCAGTTGCACCGCAATCATCCCAATCAGTATCAGATGGTTCTGTGGCTTCACAATGCAATATTTCTTCAACTGCTATCAAGGCACATTGTTTGGCTTTACTTTTAGATTCTAAATAAGTTAAAGTTGAATCATATTTATCAATTAATTCTATTGCTTTTTCTTTTGGTGTCATGGCTTATCTTTTTTATAGGTTTCATTGTAATACGTTTCAAAGTTTTTACCGCCTGATTCATTTGCAAATAAACCACCTTTCCAAAAATGTAACATCTGATGCTTTTCCATTTCGAGGGCTTGTTCAATAATATCATCAAACTCTTCTGATGTTAATGCCATTTTTTGAGATAATAACCATTCTACTGCTGTCTGTTTCATAACTTATCTTTTTTAAATTGTTTTAATCTATTTAAACCAAATATAGCACCTTCACAATTCTGTTTAACAAATGTACTAGTTGACTCTTTTAAATCATATTTAAAATCTGATATTTGCTTATCTATATCTTCATCAGTATACATTCTTTCAGCAGCTTCTTCAATTGTTTCAGGTTTAGGTTTTAGACCAGCGATTTCTTTAAACCTATCTTCGCCACCAACAATGTCAATTATTTGTTGATGTATTGGCTTAAGTTCTTCTTTTGGAATGATGATTTTGTATTTAATATTTTTATCAGTAGGAATAAAATTACCCGACTTCATAAAACAACCTCTATTGCAAATATATCCTCTTTTTACAGTTTCTCCACATTCTCTACATTTTTGAGAGTAATCTTCTTTTTCAACCTCAACCTCCTCACAACTTGGATTATTCACAAACCATTTAAGAAATGTATCATCAATAGCTTGAACACCATCTTTGATAAGGTCTTGGTCTGTTGTTAGGATGATTTTTTTACAATGTGATGGGTGATAACCTTTCTCATCTATTGTATCCGTTAAAATGTGTTCTGACCAACAACCTTTTCCAAGGTTTAAACATTTTGTAACTATATTTCCTCCATGTATATTTGGTGTTTTAACATAAAAGAAATCCCCTTCTTTAATCTTATCATCAGAAGTGACGTATATGTGTTGAGATGTGCAATCAGTAAACAAATCAACTCTAAAAGATAAGAAAAAATTATCATGTTTAGTTTTTTGAAGTTTACTTGGTTTATCTGTTGGTAATATGTGTATGTTTTTCATATTATTCTATTTAAAAAATGTAACGAATTTTATTCCAAGGTATTATCTCATCATGTAGTTTTACAAAATCAGATATATACCTATTCTTTAACTGCCATTTATACCTAATGTTTTTAGAACCATAAGATGATATTTTATTTTCTTGTACTTTAGGATTCCATAGCAATTCTTCTACTTCAGGATTATGTTCTAAATTATACTCATGCATACCTTTATTATGAGTTAGCATAATACATTCTGCAAGTATATCATTTTTAATTTTATCATCCACATAGTAATCAATCTTTTTGAACAAATCTTCATATAAAGATTTAGCTCCAGGAATAATTATAATAGGACTAAAATTAATATGAACATCATAACCTGCATAGTAGAAATCATTTATAGCATCTATTCTTTCTGAAATTAATGAAGTGTTTGGTTCTAATATATCAGATAAATTTTGTGGCATTAGTGAGAATCTAATCCTAATCTTTTTATCAGGATTGTAATCTAACAACTTATCATTTACATATTTAGTTGCAAATGTACCCATTATAGGTAAATCAGATTGAGTAAAGAAATCAAATATTTTTTCCCATTCGTGGTACTTAGCATGTAGTGCAAAATCTTCATTACAAGAAATATCATAAGTCCATAGATTTTCATGAGTTTGATTAGGTATTTTAACACCTAATCTTTGAGCATGATTATATACAGTCTGTAATATTTCATCAGTATTTGTAGCTATTGATATACCTTCAGGTTTATTTCTCCTCATATAACAATAACCACATTTATATAAACACCCATGAATGAAAGAAGGAGTAATGAAATCACTACTCCTTCCAGATGGTTTTATATCTAATGCTTTTCTAACTGTTTGAGTTATCATTCATTGTGTTTTTAAGTATAGTTAATACTTCTTGATAAGATTCTTCTTTTGCTTCAATGTATCCATAGTCATCTGGAAGCATTTCTTTAATAAAAGAAATAAAATTATCAGGAACAGTTATTCTTACTTCTGCATAATGCTCTGCTGTTATCAGCTTCTTTAATGTTTCTCCAATTGTCATGTTCTATTAAATGAAATGTTATTTAATACTTTTATATCCTTATTTTGCCATTCCCATATTTCACCAGTATCCTGAATAACAGTAAAGAGTTTAGATGTTTCAGTACCATATTCTGTTACTAACCATATAAACCCTTTACCTTTAGGTGTAAGCACCTCTACTCTATTTTGTGGTTCAAATATTGTCATTTATCTAATTCTGCAAGTTTAGCAAGAAAATATTCTTGACTTTCTAAACAACTTTTAAATAATCTAGTCATCTTATCTTGAAGTTCTTTAGGAATATCTGTGTAATTAAGAACTTCTTTACATAGTACTATTTGTACTTTAGCTTTTTCAAGCTCTATTATACAATGTTCTCTCATTGCTTTCATTTTAAATTGTTTGAAGTGATTCAATTTCTGTTTCTACTGTGACATCTGTATGTACTTGTTCAAATCTCCATTCTGCAAAACTTAATTCTCTTCTTTGTCTTATTACTGGTATGTAAAAAACAGGATTATAAAGTTCATTTAAAAGATAAGATGTAACAAGTCCATCATTGTCAAATGTTTCTCTTATAGTATATAATTCTCCTTTAACAGGAAAACTTAAAGGGAGTCTATTTGATTCCCTAATAAGTTCATCTTTTACTTTAGAAAAATCATCATTGATGCATTTTACCTTCATTGTCATACTTATAAAGTTTATTTCTGTCAATAATAGCTATAAGTGATTCTGCATAATGTGGTGCTGTTGCATATCCACATTTCTTTAATTGTCTTGCCCAACATTCATAATCTTTACCACAATCTCTACATGGTTTATACCTATCCATCATTAAAAACTTAGAATGGTCACGATATGAAAACCATGCAGATTTATACTTTCTAAATCTATCATTAGGTTTATCATCTTTAGCAACTACATAACCACCTTTATGATTAGATGTCCACTTAATACCAAAATGATTATTAGTTTTTTTAGATAAAGTAGATGTACCTGATGCTGATTCTAATAAACCTTGTGCTAATTTTATAGATGCTGGAATACCAAATTGTTTATGTTCTTGTTGTGCAGTTTTATAAAATCTCATTACATATTCTTCCTCTACTTTAGAATTAAATTTAGGGTGTTTAAATGTAATGTTGTTAAACTTGTGATTGTGTATTTGTGGATTTGGGTCATCAGAATTATTCATAAACACTTTAAGTGTATCTGAACCATTCCAAGTTATTATTTGTGCAGGCTCATCTATGTATTCTTTTTGTGAGCAGCTACTCAATACTACTATTGAGATTATCAGTACTAACATTCTGTTTTTCATATTCTTCTGATTTTGTTAATTAATTATATTAATTGGTCTTTGTGGTAAACATTTAAGTCATGGTCAACTTCTACATCCCAAATATTATTATCTGTATCTTCCTGGATAAAAATACTAATCTTTGATTTGTCTAATTGACCTACATTAATGTCAATTGGTAATAATGATTTATCTGTTACAGCTAAACATTCTCCACCAATCATATTATCTACAATGTCTATGTCTGGTCCAAACAAAATATATTCATCTTTACCTTTAATTCTTACAAGTTTCATCATACTTTTAGTTTTTAAAATAAGGGTTGTATTGCTACAACCCTTTGTAATTAAAATATTTGTTCTTCGTCAACAGTTGGTGGAATTTCTAATTCTGCTTCAGGATTAAGTTGAGATATTTGAATATTAGAAGTAAATTGTTTTCTAAGTTTTTCTATGAATTTTACTTTATAATTAGCATCTTTAATAACTATTGCTTTTGTTTCATCATCTAATAAATCAATTAGCTTTTCATCTTTATACATCTTAGAATACTTACCCTTCCAAAATGATTCTAAATCAATTTCATCAGGTAATTTAATAACAAGCATGTGTAATCTACCTGTCACTAAATCATCAAATGCATAATCATCTTCATAATATTCTTGTTGTCTAACCCAATCAAGACTTGTAATCCAATGATTTATACATTTTTTAGTATCAATTAATATAAAAATATGTTGACTATATTCTTTATTAATGAACATATCTCCTACACCATAAGCCAACTTGTAAATACTGTTTAATTTTTTTATGAAATCTTCTCCATATAATCTTAAACAAGGTTTTACAAATCTTGAAGTTTTGTTCATTTGTACTGTACCAATTTGAACTTTAATCCTATCCATTTTAATGTTTTTTATAATCTGAACCAATATAAAATACACCAGCTGCATCATAAATTTCTTTATCTACATCCCATCCATTTTCTTCATACCATTTATACTCACTTAATAATTGAGAAAAACCTTTAATCATAGTACCAGTTTCAAGTTCTTCTTCACCAACATTAAATAAAGATACAGCTTCATAACCAAATTTACCAACATTTAAAAATTCAGGAGTTGTTACAAACTCTAATGGTGGACATTGTTTAGTAGTAGATGCAACTATAAATGAGAAAGGATTAAGTTCATAATCAGAAAAATTCATATCTCTCCAATCAGATATAGCTTCAAAATAGAATGCTGCTTGAATATCATATCTTCTCTTCTTACATTGATAATCAAAGAATTTAGTATAATCACCTAATGTTTTAATGTCATAAGGAGTAATTTCTTTTGAATTATGGTCAACTACAACCATATCTAAAAGAGCTTTACATTGTAATTCTTCTTCCTCAAAATAAATAGGTAATTGATAATAAACATCTACATTATTTTCTTGTTCAAATATAACCTTAGTGTGAGCATGTTCAAATAATTGAGTTACAATAGATTGTATTTTAGCAAACTGTTCTATACTAAGTACATTTTTACCTTCACTTTGTACTAATTCTAACCAATATTGCTCACCTTCTTCAGAAACTTTTTTAATTTTAGTATCAAGTTTCCAATTTGGTTGATAAGCATGAGCATCTATTGCACTTAATAAATCTTGTGCAAACCAATCATCATTAGTGCGAGATTGGAATACTTGTTGTACAATAGACATTATAGTAGCACTTGGTTTAGAATTATTACTAAGATAATACTCCTGGTCAAAATATTCTTGACCCATAGTAATAAAATCATCTACTCCTTTACCTATTACAAAATGCTCTTTTTCTTCAAAGAACATTTCTGGTTCTTTTACTTCTTTAAATGTATCTACACTTACAAGTAAAAGTTTTAACTTAGATTGATTAATGGCAGGAGAATTTCTGTACTCTTCTATCTCTTCTTTACTTGGTCTTAGTATCATTGTATGCTAAATTAATAAGGTTAAAAAAATCTTCAAACGTCATGGTTACTAAAGAAGAAAATTCATCTCTTTTCTTACCTTTAGCTCCCTCCTTATGATGAATCAATACTTTTGGTTTAGATTCATCAGGTAAATTATCCTTAATGTTTTTAAGTACTTCATGTGGTTTCATACCTTTTTGTAATCCAGCTTTAATCTGAACTAACATTGGTAATCCTACAAGGTCTACTCCAGCATCATCCATCATTCTTGATGCATATCTACTTGTTTGACATTTAGGAAATAACTCTCTAAATTTAAGGGCATAAAGCCTTTCAGCACTATGCCCCTTAGTTCTATTGTTTTTCATTCAGTATAGATTTTAACTGCTCTCTTGACACAATTTCAATATTTAATTTGTTTACTGTTGCATAAACAATATCAAATGCTTTCTTGTGTTTAGTGATAAATTCCGATGTAATATATACTTTTAAATTTGTATTTCTATAATAAAGTTTGTTGTTTAACTTTATTGAAATATCATTTTTTCTAATTACAATTACATCAAAGCAGTAATCTAAATAATCAAATACAATACCTTGTCCAACAAGTAATCCTTGTTGTTGGAAATCAACATAAGCATTAGCACTTAAAAAACAATCTTTAAAAAACTTTAGTGTTTTTTCTTGCTTAGTTCTTAAATTGGGTAAACTGCAAAAATTTAAATTCAATATTTTTTTAAAATTTAAATTAAGATTGAATGAGTCTGTTCTGCAATTTGTATAAGATTTCCATATGTAGTTAAGTGAAGTACTTATAGAAAATACTGGAGTTAAATCAGGATGTGATGTCATATTGCTCTGTTATTTTATTCATTGGAATAATATAATCCCAGATATAAGGTACTTTAAATACTTCATCTTTCCACTCAAATTCATTACTAATCTTATTAGTAATAAATCCTAACATGTGAGTAGCAATCATAGCAGCACCATGAGATACTTGTTTCATACTACAAGGTAATTCTTCTACTTCTGAATCATCAAATAAATGATTTAATGCATAATCTTCTACCTTTGAATCATCTGACATATCAATACAATATATCCTCATTTGCTCCATAAGTAATCTACCATCAACAAAAAATATTTTTTGTTCATCACTATGTAATTTTATAGCAATGTTAAACAAATCAGTTCTTGCTTTCATATTATCAAAAGCACTAACTATAATTGTTAAACCATTATAATTCTTAAATGGAAAATAAGAAATATGCTCATCAATTCTCCAATCTTTATGATAAAACTGAAAATCATCATCATTAAACAAAGAGATTACATTTGACAGAGCATTTATTTTTAAGTTACCTATGTCTTGAGTAAGAAATAGTTGACCACCTAAATTATGTTCTTCTACTCGGTCAAAATCATAGACTTGTACTCTAAATCCTGCTCTTGTAGCAAAAAAACAAAACCATGAGCCAATGCCACCTGCACCACCTACATGGATAGATACTGGTTTATTAACCCATAGAGCATCTTGAAATCTTTCTCTACTCATAATTTATAGTATTGATTTATCAAATTCTAAAATAATGTCTTGTACAAATGGAAACTCATCTTGTAAGAAAATAAGCTCATCAATAAAATCTCCTGTAAACATTTCTAATTCTTCATCAGTTATATCTGTTTCCCAGTATTGAGAAATGTATCTTTTAATGTTATTACCAATTTGTTTAACATACTTTTCAAGATTCATTTGTCTTTGATTGATAGAATTTTCAATATCTTCTAATGTAATTTCTATTGAATCATTATCCATCTTTTGACCTAATCTTAAAATACAACAAGACATCAATTCTAATTCTCTGAGTGTAGGATTATCATCTGATTCCTCATCATTCATAATAACAGGACTTTTTAAACCATTATTCCAATCAAAAGTATCTTCAAACAAACTTGTTTGTTCCATTTTATATTTAACCTTTGCAGTTTGTGGCTTAGGTTTCATAATCTGTTCAAACTGTTCTAAGAATTTACTACTTACAATTAATGGAACTTTAGGTGGAGCTACAACACAGTCATAAGAAGCTACTTTAATAGCATCATCTGTTTTTGACATCATTGCTTGCCAATTACCATTTACATCTTGATACTTGTAAAGAACTGGTTCAGCTTCTACTCTAAATGCAAGTTTACATGAAAATGTATGATGATTATTTACAATGAGAGATAGATAAGGTTTGATAAATTCAGAGTTATCATTTAATTCTGACATATCTGTACCTGAAAAGAATGTTTTCATCTCATGATGAGAATGACAATGACCTATTTTTAAATCAAAATAATCCATTTCAGTCATGTAACTTACAACTCTTGAATCAAAATTGTATTCAGTAAATCCTGAAGTACCCTTATCTAATGGAATAATATCTACTACTTCAATATCTAATGTAGTTACATCAGATAATGTAGGATTATCAGATATGAATCTATAGAAAATAGAGCCACTCCATTCTACTGTATTGATGTTTTTACATAAATACTTTATTTTATCCCATACTGTAGATGAAAGATGTACTACTGGCTCACCTTTCAATGTAATGTTCTCATATCTGATATGAGCTGATTTCTGACCTAAATTTGTTATAGACATAATTTTTTACAATTTGTTTGACGTTAATTTTTAATTCGTCAGGGTTATCAAAATTAGTTTCAGGTTTAATTAAACCATATATCTTCTTACCTTGAAACAATACATATTCATCTAATAATACTTCTGTATTGTTTAATACTGATTCAAAACTTACAGGTAGATTATTATAAGTGTATTCAATGTAGTTAGCTTTAAAATAATTATCAAAAGCAGAAGAATTTAAAAAATCTTCATTAAATACTACTCTATCAAATACTTCTCTTTTAACATCAAGTACTTTGTTAGCAAATAATAAATTACCTTGTTTTAAGAAATGAAATATTTGCATACGATAAAATGCATTAAATGCATTAGCTATTGAATTATAAGTTCTGTCTAATTGTAGAGCACCTATTTTATCCTCTATAGTATAGTTAGAAGAAGTTAAAGAAGAAATCTTAATGTATGGCCCACCCTCTAATGATTCATAAACTAAATAAGCTTTAATCTGATTTAAAAAGAATAAAAATGTATCAGTCCAACTTGTATTAGGTTTAGTTAATTCTTCTTCAAGTAGTATTTTAGTAAATGATATTGGAGCATCAGAACCTAAACAAAAATAACTAAATGATATATCACTACTTGCATTTAAATGAGAATGTCTATATCTTTTTTGATGTTCAATAGGATGAAATGTAGTTCTTGTACCTTCTAACATATCTATTTTATGATAAATATTAACACTAAACTTTACAAATAAATTCTTGATTGTGTGATACTTATTATCTCTATTAGTTAATGTTACTTTAGGAAAATGAATTATAACATTTAGTTTAGGAATAAATTGAGTTGAATAATCTAATTTTTCAGATGTACAAGTATAACAAAGATTATTATGAGCATAATAGTAATCAACTGGGCTATGATTAAATGTTTTTATATGATATCCTAAACTAATTTCATAATCTAATCCAAAATTATCAAGTGCTTGTTTTAAAGATTTATAAAATGGAAATGTTTTAGTAAACAATATGTGTGACCTTTGTTGTAATACAGTTAATTCACCATTTTTTACATAAAACCTTTTACTAATATGTTCTTCAATATGCTTTATACTTTGATTTTTAACTTGTTTTTTAGCTGCTATCCTCAACAAATGAAATATATTTATCATAGTTTTGTGATTTTAAGTGAAAAAAAAGAGGGTTAAGATTTCTCCCAACCCTCTATAAACAAGCAACTACAACTACATATTTTTAATCTTGTTAATCCAAGATTTTTCTTCTTCTGATAAACCTTCTACAGATGATGAGTCATTTCTTAATATATCAATAGCATCTTGAATATAAGATTCTAAATCTTCATACTCATTTATTTCATCATAAGTAAGTACAAGTCTTAAAACTTCTACAAAACTCATTTTTTCTACTACTGGTTTAGGAGCTGGAGTACTTACTTCAAGTTTAGGAGTAACAATTCCTGAAATTTTTACATCAGGAGTAGCAGATTTAGGATGCTTTTCATTCCATAATGCAATTAACCCCAAAAGCTCTGCTGTATTTCTATTAGTATAGTTTCTACCATCACGATTAAAGTGTTCCTTTGCAGAAACACCATATTTAGTAATAATTTCTACAACAGTAGCTCTAACTATTTTATAATCAGAGCCAGACTTAGTCTTTTGTGGAGTCAACATAAGTACAAACTCACCATCAGGTAATTTTGCTTCTTTCAATACAAGTGTAGTATTACCTACATTTTCTACAGCATTCATATTACCAAATGTAACATTGGCAGTAGATAAATCATCTTGAAGTTCACCCCAAGTTGTTGCTGCAGAATTAATAGCTTTTAAACCAAAAGCTGTTGAATAAACTTTTACTTTTCTCATTACTTTAAATTTAAAAAATTAGTTAATTGTAATTTATTACCTGCTTTAATAATATCAGCAGGGTCTTTTTCCTTAGTAGGAAGTGTTAAATAAGATGCTTTGTTGGAAAATTCACCATTAATATATTCTTGAACTTTTTTAGATGCATTAATACCAGGCTCATCATTATCAAATAAAATAATAACATCTGAAAATGCATTTAAATAAATACTAAGTATGTTCATATCAGGTAACATACCCTCATTCTGAAAATATATAACAGATTCTATTCCTATGTTTTTGAGTACTCTCCAATCCTTATAAGACTTAGTGATATAAAGAGTTTCACCTAAAAATGGTAATTGTGATGTTCCACCAATAACATTTTGATTTGCATTTGTAACCCATTTACCTTTTCTGGAATATTTAGGATTACAAATTTTGATTTTAGCATCAGTAACAAATGATATTGTATAAGTAGTATCTGCTGCATTAGGAAAAAAATAATGCTCATTAACTTTATACCATTTGGTTGCAAATATGTTATCTTGAATTAGTTGTTTAGATGTTATCTCATATTGTGACCAATATGTTTTATGATAATCATCAAATAGCTTAGGACAAAATTCCAAACATAAAGAATTGGATTTTGATACTGTAATTGCCTGCTGTATATATTCAGGTTCCTCATCACATTTAAAATTAGCAACAAAGTCTAAGGCTTCTTTAAATGAAAAATTATACTTTAGCTGAATAATGCCAATCATGTCTAAATTAGCATGATATGAACCAAAATCAGTAAAGTATAACTTTCCATTATGCCATTGAATCCAACATCCTGGACTATCATCATTTCTAAATGGAGATACTAAGTACTCTCCTACTTGAAACTTACCAAAAACATGAGTAAAGATTTCTTTTTGATTTACTTTCAAAAATATTTCTTCGATTGTGAGTTGTTCATGATAGCCATACATAGCATTAAGATTTTATGGTTAATTAATCCCAAGAAGATTGAATTGGAGCATCTTCATTTGTTGTTTTTGCCCAATTGGAATCCATAAACCATCCAGTTCTTGTAATACTATGAGTTTTGATTTCATCACCTACTTTAGCAATATAAATCAATCCTTTATCAGAACCAATGTTGAATGTCTTTTCACCAATAGTGAAACTTGCACTCTTACCATTTACTGTTAAAGGATATTCATTACCATTGTAAGTAACAACACCTGCTTCCTTATTGATGTTAACTGGTTTAAAATTACCTTCTTCAGCTGCAGCAAATACTTTACCTTGCTTCACATTTTTAGGTATTTCCAAATACTTAGTTTCACCATCAGTTTTAGGTTGCCATTGATACTGACAAAAAACATCAACTGGAATTTCAGCAAATTCTTTAGGCAAAGTATTGCTTAAGATATGACAAAAAGATTTAAAATTATTAGCTGCTGCAAGTTCTCTTTTAAGAACTTCTTCAGTAACATAACATTTCATGATTTGAGTAATCTTTGAGTTAAACTCATTAAATGCTGCAATCATCTCTTTGCTTTTAGGATTAGTAATCTTGTTACCATCTTTATCAACTGCTTGAGTTACAGGAAATTGTCTGTAGTTTCTTACAGCACCACCTGGAAATTCAAATGTGATATCTAAGCATTCTTGTGCTGCTCCATCTTTACCACCATTTGGATTAAACTCAAATTTAGTCATAAAGACTCCTTGATTAAGACCAAAACTTGCTGAACCTGATGATTTCTCATCATTATTATAACCGTACATAATTATGTTTTTATAGAATTAAAGAATAAAAGGGAGGAGCTACCTCCCTTAATTTAGCTAAACAAGTTATCATCATTTGCATCATCTACTAATGCAGGTCTAACTGTTTCTACAACAGGTTGTGGTTCTACTATTGCATAAGCAGGTCTTGTATCTACTGCACTAATGTCATCTACTAAGTCAATAGGTTGTTCTACTTTCTTAGTCTTTCTACCCTTAAGAAGTGGATGAGCAAATACAGATTTAAGTTGAGCAGTACTAAGATTGTACTTTTCTTTAATCTGTTGTCTTGTTTGACCATTAGTTAGGTCATTGAGAATTTCTGAAATTTTGATTTGCATTGTTTAAAAAATTAAAATAGTTAAAAAATTATTGTTTAGTTGGTTGTACACTATATACTAATGTGTATTGTTTCTTTTCAATTTTGACTCTTGGTCTTTTCTTATTCTCCTTCATAATATTTATTTACAAGTTCAACAACTAATCCCAAATCATTAAGCATTAATAATGGTAACATTCCAGGTGCAGATTTTGCAGGATATCTACCATCATAATTAGTTACAAATTGCTTTATAGCTTTTTTTGCTTTAGAATCATAATCTTGAGCACCATAAAGGACAATGTCAAATTTACCCTCCATAGTAATATATTGGTCAATCATTTTACCAGCAGTTTTAGCCTTGTATGTAGTACCAAAATTACCTTGAACTTCTTCAGGGTGAGTAAGTACTATTACATGACCTTTAAACTTTTGGATAGCTTTAAAGATTTGACCTGTAAAATAACCAATGTCTTGAAATTTATCAAAACCTGCTGTTTTAGCTTTATCCATATAATAATCAGCCATAATGTACTGAAAATCATCAATAATTAGTGTAGTAACTTCAGGTTTCTTCTCATTCAAAATGCTTATAAGACCAGCTATATCTAAACCATTGTTAGTTTCTACATAATTACCTGAACTAAGGTCTTTACCTTGAATATGCTTATATAGCTTTTTCCAACCTCTTGCAGGTAAATCTTTAGAACTAACATTCACTACAAAAGTAGTATTAGGGTCTAAACCCTTAATTCCAAGTTCTTCACTTGGGCAGATAGCAGTAGATTTACCAAAACCACTTTCTGCAATTACCATAATTTTTGCCATTGTTGTTGTTTTAAGATTTGAAATATAATTCTCCTGGTACAAAATATCTATCACTATGTGAGTTTTCAACTATAGTAACCATTTGACCATTTTTTAATCCATTGATATAGTATTGAGCATACTCATCAGTAGATTGTTCTAATTCTTCGATAACTTTAGTGCTATCTATTTTTGTAACACCATACATTGGTGTATGAGTAAAAGCAATTCTAATATTAGAATCAGAAATTAAATTGCGATAATAACCTTTTGGTGCTGTCATAATTAAATTGGTTTAAATTGTTTTACATTACCTTTCATTTGTACTGCTAAATGCATTGGACATTCTGTATCACGAGATTCTACTAAATGGATAGACCTATAATTAGGATATTCTTCAAGGACATATCCAAAATGTGTAGTTAATCCATATTTCTCATCAGTAGGATTAAAGAGTGTAAGCAGATAATCACATTCTTCTGATAGATTACCTGAATCTTTTACATCTTCACCTGTAGGATAAATATACTCACCATTAAACTTAAGTCTTTCTATATTAGAAATAGACCTATTAAGATGAACAATGTGTACAAATGTAAAATGACAGAAGTTTCTGAGTTCTACTGTGTATTCTATCCATTTGTCCATGTTCTCTTTCATAGAGAAACCTCTTTCCCTTTTAAGTTTACGAATATGGTCAGTAATAATTATAGTTCTCTTATCTTTGTCTTTAGGTACATAACCTATCAATCTTTGTTTCTTTACTTTCTTAGAGTCTTCTGTTGTTTCATATTCTTGGAATTGAAAATTACCATTCTGTTTAGCATAGGCAAGAATAGTATTTCTCATACCTGTTGGATTATCTCTATCTTCTAAAAACTGAATTACACCTTCTGTTACTTTATGACCTTTAACGTCATATTCACCAAAAAGAGGAATAATTCTTGTTTTATAGATTGTAGATAACTTTTGCTGATGGTCTTTAGATACAGGAATAATTTCACCTTGAGCATCTTGTAGTTTACCCAATAAATATCTTGCAGACATAGGATATTCTATTCCATTATACTCAACAGTATCAATTTGATAATCATAGTAGAAAAAGAATGATGCAAAGTCAAATTCTTTTTTGACTCTGTCAATTTCGTAAGAAAAGTAAATAAGGTGGATTGGTATTTTATGTTCTAAGCAATAAAGTATAGGATGAATAACAAATGCAAAATCTACGAGTGTAGATTTACCAACTTTTGGACCTGCAGCTACACCATATATAGCTTTTTTTTGTACTCCATCTATTGCTCTGTCTAATGGAATAAGACCTGTTGGTAAACCTTTGTTATTTCCTTGCTGACCCTCTTTAAATGCTTCTATGAAATTCATTTCATCATCTTAAGATTAGGGTCTTGAATTTGTTGTCTTTTAGTTTCCCACAATCTTTCAACCCATTGAAGCAACATGCTGGTTTTGTAATTACCTTGACCATCAAAGATAAATCTTTCAGCCATCTTTACAAATTTAGGTTCTACTGTTCTAAGATACATAGTAGTAGCATCTAATACATCATGTTTTCTAACTTCAGGATTCTGAGCAAAAAACATTTTCATTCTTTGCACACAGGATTTCTTATTACCTTCCCTCTCTTTATTCTTTGTTGCAAAAAGTTTACGATATTCATTAACCCAATCCCATACTGAATCTACATTTTGACCATCATAGAGAGGTAAATGCCATTCAATAGTGTTATCTCTGTAATTTCTTTCTACTATTCCTAAGTTATTAACAAGTCTGACAATTGGCTCAGGTATTATTTCACTTATACCATCAAGATTATGATGTACACCAAGTAAATATAATAGACCTAAACTGCAATCAACACCATGTTCTGCTAATAATTTTGGAACTTCCTGATTAATCTGCATATTGTTGTAGTTTAATAGTGACAAAAAGCTCTGCCATTTGAGGTGACAGAGCCATTAAAAATATGACTTTTTTATAAATTATCCACGATTTACATAGATAATTTTTTCAGGATTTAGACCTGATAAAGCTTTTTTAACCCATTCTTCATCAATTGTATTAATGAAATATGTAATGTAAATTTCAGCAATTTCATTTTCTTCTACATTACACATACGCATAACCTTTTGAATTGCAGATTCTTCTGAACTTTTCATCTGATGAAATATACCTACTTTAAGATTAGGGATTGTGATACCCATGTTGGTCATCTCACATACAGCAAGTTTATTAATAGTGCCATCTTTAAATTGTTCTAAATAATTTTCTTTACTTTTAGAATGATAAGCTGTAGCAAAATCATCTGCTGTTTCAGTTCTTGCAGTAAAAATAAGACATCTGTCATGTTCTGCAATAATCTTTTTAGCCATTGCTATTTTAGATTTAGCAGTATAAAGCATTGATGCTCTTTTAGATGCATATTGCATCTTAACTGCATTCATCTTAGAATTATTCCAAGACATCCTTTTAAACTTTTCAAACTGTTGAGTAAGATATTGATAGTTTGCATACTCAGTAGTCATAAACTTCTGTTTTACAGTACCTGCTTCAATATACTTGTCTTTATTATCTAATGGTACACCAATAAGATATACTTTGTAATCAGCTACAATACCATCATTGATAGCATCTTCAACTGAATATGTAAATATAGGTTCTATTAGTAGTTCATCTTTTAATAACTTTTTAGATTCTTTAGATAAAGAACCAGTAAGACCAAGTATTGGAGTATCAGTTTTTTGTAACTCTACAATTTGATTGTCACTCAAAGTGTGTATTTCATCAGAAATAATGTAATTATAATCTGTAAGCTTTAATTTACCTAATGACCTTTGATTTATAAGTACAATATTCTTTGTATTTACTTTCCATTTTTTAAATTCTGATGTCCAGGAATCTAAAATAGTATTGTATGGTGCTGTAATAAGTATCTTTGACTTTTTAAATGTTGGCATTTTTAATATGTCACATACTATCTTTGATTTACCAACCCTTGGTGATACATATACTATACCCTTATAAGAATGTTTGATAATTGCATTTACAGCATTATTCTGGACTATTTCTCTTGATAGCATTGATTACTTTTTTAATTTGTGTTAAATAATATTCGATGTTAATGTTTTGTTTTAAAAAATCTATATTGATAGTTGATAAATTATTACATGGTGTACATTTCCATCCTGCTTCAATCTCAGTTTCTCTCCACTTATCAGGATTCTTAGGAAGTGGTGGCATTATTTTAATAAGAGATACACCAGTATTAGTAACTACATATCTTGTAATTCTTTGAAGAGCTATATCTGTTACATCTCTTGCTACAAGTTTATGGTCACGTTGTACTTTAGCTCTCATATAAAACTTATCTAATCCTAATTCTAATTCTTGTAATAAAAATTGTTCAGGTGCTGTATTTGATATAAAATATGCACTAATAGCTTCCTGAACTATAACTCCTGAATGATTTTCATGTAATTCTAACTCTGCTTTAGTTTTAAATGCTGCACCCTTTCTTTTTACTTTACCATTAGTATAAATAGCAAGGTAATTAGATACATCTTTAATAACCATTTTAGAATAATTAGCAGTTTCAAGAGTAAGAGAAGTAAGATTTTCCCACCAATTAAGTATTTCTTGTATTTTAGGTAAATCTGACTTAAGTACTTTAATAGTAACACCATCTGTATTAGCTTGTAATAGTTGAGAATGATTCATAAGTTGTTCTGCTAACATAGCTATGAGTAATTGACCATTAATGGTAATTGACATAGTATATTTAGGGTCATAAAATGGTGAATGCTTAGAATTACTTTTACCATACACACCATTTAACTCAAGCTTTATAGATTTATTAAGAGTACTGCCTTTAGCATAATTACCTCTTTCATGATATCTATGTTCATATACATCACAAAATTCTACACCTAAATGCTCAGGATATAATTTGTTTTTAATGCCTAAGTTAGGATAAAATGAAGCTACATCAATATCTAATATGTCATGTTCTTGGTCTGCTTCATATATACCAGGTTCAATACAACCATGAATACCACCAGTACCAAATACAAATTCAAATCCATTGTGGTTAATATTTAAATTCTTTTGAACTCCTTTAGTTTTATAGACATTATAATGTCCTTCTATTAAAGTAAGAGTATCAAATGGTAATTCTGAAAATACTTTATAAGTGTCAGTAATTACTTTAGATTTAAAATATTCTAATAGCTTTTGAAATCCTATACTTTTAAACTCTACATAAGAAAATATTACATCAGCAAGTTTAATTTCTTTTCTTGGTGATTTATTTTGTAGTTTTTGTTCAAATGTAGGATTTATTTTAATCATTGCCTGACAAAAACTTTTCTCACCTAATTTTGGTGAGTTAAAACTTAAAAGTTCTTTACCACCTAATTCTTCTCTTAACTTTAACTCTTGTATAGAATAGTTATATAATTTAAAAGTAGCTTCAATGTCATTCCAACAATATTTTACAAGAGTATCAAAATCAATAACTGGTATAGGTTGTGTGTAATCAAATGGTAATTCTTGAATGTTATTCATATTGAATACAAACTCAAGTTCTTTAAGTGAGCATCTTCTATTATCATTATCAAAATGATTTAATAGAAATAAATCTATTGTAGGTACTTTTACAAACTTCTTACAGAATTTAGAATAGTTTTCTCTTGTAATGAGATTATCAGAATGCTTTTTTAATGCTTGTACTAAATCTTTACCTTTTAAATGTAAACATTCTAAAAACTTTTGTAACATCAGGTCATCATAGTTTTTGTTATTAAAACCTATTAGTCTAATGTCTTGATTTAAAAATTCTACAAGTTGTTGAGTTTGTATTTTTCTTATGCTGATTTCAAAACTAAGTTTTTGCTTAGTATTTATGTTTTCAGCACATACCAAAAAGATATTAGGATAAATCTCAATATCATAAATGTAATCTTGCATAGTAGAATGTAAATATTAAATGGTAAAATAATAAAAAAAGAAAGCCTAACTTACAAAAAATTACCCACAATATAAATACTCTAAAATAGAATAAATAGTGATTGTAGATAATAATTTGTAAATTAGACTTTCTTAATAATTAGATTTTCTGACCAAAAGTAACAGAAGCACCTTCAGTTTCTTCTGCTAAAGCATCAGAAACATATTCTTTTCCATTACCACGTTCATCGATATCTTCTTGAGCTGTTTTGCTAAAGAATGTTCTTTTGTATTGAACCTTACTTTGAGCATCAAGGATAAGTTCTCCTGCAAACTCGCTGTTATTTGGATATCTGATAGCTTGTGCATCAGCAAAATCATCCATAGTCTTTAAACCTTGATGTACAGCTTGACGCTGATTATCAGTAAGAATAGGACTATTTGACAACATTTTGTAGATACATGCTTCTTTAGGAAGATTAGCTACAATTTGTTTTACTTGTGCCTCGTTATAATTAGCAGGAACTGGAATCCATGCTACACGAGTTTCTGTGGTTTCATAACCATTTTCTTCAACTCCAAAATCACTTTCTGTAAAAAGTGCATCTTGTAAATCAGAATTGAATTTCTTAGTAGGATAATACATTGTTGTGGTAATCAATTGCTTGATTTCCAATGTTTTGCTACCTGACTTTTGGTAATCAGATGCAAATAATCTTGAGAAAGTTACTTTTCCTCTTGAAACTGTTTTTCTTGTTGCGTTGCTCATAATAAATTGTTTTAAATAGTTAATGAATAAAAAATAGTATAAATAATTGAATAATGCAAGTTAAAATAATCCTATTGTATTGCTACAATAGGATTTTAATATAGACTATAAATCCTATGACTGTCCGACATATGTAGGGGGAGGGGTGAATGGAGGAACAGAAAATAAAAAAAAGAGAGTTTACAAAATAAACTCTCTTAGGAAATTAAAAAGGTAATGGTTCAAGTTCAGGTTGCCTTAACGACATATATTTACCATTAGTTGGCTTCTCAAATGTATATATGTAATAGGCATCTACATCTTCAGTTATATTAGTTTTATAAGTTACTTCATAAACAAGTTCTGAATTACTATTTCGCCCTAATGCTTTTACATTAAAACCATAAAACAGATAATTTGCTAAACCATAATTAAGAAAATCTATTAAGATTGTTCTTGTTGTTATATATAATGTTGACATAAATGTTAAAATTTAAAAGATTTTGAATGTTATGGAACTAATGTAAATTTTTAAGTGTTATTTTCATATAAATACAAAAATAACGATGATAAATTATACGAACAGAACATAAGTATTCTCTTTGGAAAAGAGAGAAAGGGGGTGTGGGGGAAAGAGAGAAAAACCTTGTAAAGTTTTTGACTTTTATAATAGTATTACTATTAAAAGTAAAAGGTGGATTTCTCCACCTTTTTTAGTCCTCTTCTATAGGATAATGAAATAAAGTTTTCTCTTCAGTATCATTATCTATATGATGTATTTTTTTCCATTCTTCCCAAGTAACTATGATGCCATATTGGTCAATAGGTACTCTGAAATTTATAAGGTCAAATGGAGATTGTGGATTCCATCCTGCATCTCTAAGTTCAGAAGAGTATAATACTCTGTAATGATTTAGATTTGCTTTGATAATGTGTGGTTTTGTATCAAAATAGAATGCAAAACATTCTATTTCATCATTAGATGAGCATAATTCTGCAAGACAAGTATTAGTAATAATTAAACTGTCTAAGTTGTCAATGTCAATTTGATTTTGTGCTTTACATGATACTAATGTAAATGTTAATAATAATGCAAATAATGTTTTCATTGTGTTGTGTAGTTAATATGTTTAAAAATAATTTCTTTTTGCATTTAGTTTTAATAAGGTTTAATTTATATATTCAGCAGAAAGTGTTTTAATACAATTTTCTACATGACTATATACATATAATCTTGCTTCTTCTTCATTAGAAGCTGTAACAGAAATAGACATAACACTATATTCTGTATTTAAATAAATAACTTTATAGTTTTTCATGTTATTAAATTTAAAGTGTTTAAAAATAATTTCCCTCTGCACTCAGTTGTAATCCCACATCTTTGGCGATGTTTTTCAAGCTGTCATCTATGTGACAGTAGGTTTACAGATTATATCCCTTCTAGAATGGACATAACCAATTACAACTGCTCACCCTTGGGAAGTGAGTTGTGGTGCATTAAAATAAAAAGTTACAATGTATTCAGGGTGATGTGCTCTATTTCAACATCCCATTTAACCAACTAAAAAGTATAAGACTACCTTCTTCATAATACGTCTATTATGATATATTTAGATTTTACATTGCAACTTTTTATAAACAATTAAAATGACTGATAAACAACAGGCAATTTATCTGAGTTAAACGATGACCTGTTTAACAATAAGGTGCTACCTTATTAATGTCAATAACTCATCATAATAATGTGTTTTACACCTAAAACTTTGATAATCTGTAAGGATTGACACAGGTGAAATATCTCCATTATAAATAACTTGCAATTTATTTATAACTTCTGATATAACATCGCTGCTTACATTAGAGTTTTTTGTCACACTTTACTGTATCTCTAATTATCAAAGAAACTGGTGCCCTCAACAACTTGGGAAGTTATTAAGTTTTTTAAATAATATACTTTAATGTAATAGTCTTATGCTGAACTTTCTAACCTATTTAATTGTCATTGTCAATTAAATTTAGAGGTATCACGGTGCCATAAGATTAATGATGTTATCAACTATTTTTGCAATTTACTTATTCTTAGGTAAATACATTAAAGTATGCATTGTTTGTTTCACTTATGCTATGAGTTACACGTTTTTCATTATTATACACCAGTAACCATGTGTATATAACTAGACTTTGTTAGTGTCCCAAATATGTAGGGGGAAGGGTGAAAGGAAATAAAAAAAATAAAAGAGATGTTAATCTCTTTTATAGTTTAGTGCTATGATTACTATTGTAAATAGTATAGCACTTGCAATTGCACATAAATCAGCCATGATGTTTAGATTTAATTGTGAGGATTTTGTTCTCTTTGATTTAGTTCTACTGTAAGAAATATGAACATCATAAATCCTACAAATAATAATGCTACCATTGTTAGTTAGTTTAATAAGTTAATAAAAAATACAGAGAGATTAACTCTCTGTATTTACCATAGATATACCTACAGCTGCACCAATACAACCAGTAGTTGTAATGCAACATGCTAAGCCTAAGCATATAGCTTGAAATTCAGTAACATCATTTACTATTTCCATAGTACAAATGATGAGGATTACATTTAGGATTATAAGTAATCCTACAACAAAAGCTTTGATTAAAGAAGCCATGATTTAGAAGATTTAGAAGATTAATAATTAATTGAAAAGTATAGCGTACTCATTAGAATACGCTATACTTAGAGAAGTCTAGAAACCGAGGGAAATACCTTTGGTTACAAACTTAGATAAATCGCCTGGAGTGCAGACAATTAGACAAGCACTCTGATAATCAAGGACTTCTCTTCCTTTCTTATCAGTTTCAATAGGAACCCAGAACTTTAGATTCTCTGACTCAAGAAGATTATGGTCTTCTTGAATTTGTTTACTAACAGGGAGAAACTCTTTGTCTTGAGTATTCTCATTGAGCAATACAGAAACCTTTTGGGTATTCTTATTTACTACAGTACGCAGAGTTACAATTTTAAACTCTGCAACGAACTCACTAGGAGTGAAAAACTTAGCTGAACCTTGAGTAGACATAGTCATAGGATTTAAAAGATGAAGCAGAAAAATCTCTGCCAAGCATGAGTGAGGGGAAGGGTGTAGGGAAAAATAAAAATAGAGGGCAAGAAATAAACTTGGGAGGCAGATGGGAGGGGTAGTGAATTGAAAGCGCCAGCTGGGTGGGGGGTGGCAGAGGGGAATCACACTTACCTAAAGGTCACAAAAATTCTACAAAAAATTTTACTAAAAAAATTTCAGAAAAAAATTAAATCAAACTCTAATTTCATATCTTTGTTCTAAAGAAAACTTAAAGTAAAAATGAAAGCACTAAGTAAAAGGTTAGAATTACCTGTAAGTGAGTATTATAAGGTACATTTAAATATAGTAAATTCATTGCTGCCTATTAAACTTACACCTAAAGAAGTTGAAGTACTTGCTCTGTTTATGTCATTGCAGGGAGATATTGCTAAAGATAGATTTGGTTCTACTGCTAAGAAATTGGTTAAGCAAGAATTGTCTTTATCTGATGGTGGACTTTCTAATTATATAAAGACACTTAAACAAAAAGGATTTATTTCAACAACTAATGAGATACCCTCCCTACTTACTCCTAATGTAGATAAGCAAGAATACTTTTTACAGATAATAAATAAGGATAATGAACGATTATAAGTATGTGTGTATTAGTAAATATTATAAGCTTATAAAGGGACAATACCCTCAGCTTACTGAAGCACAATGTTATAAGATAATTAATGATACTTTTTATTATCTTAGAGGTAGAATGGCAGAAGATGATTTACCTGATGTAAGGTTAAAAGGGTTTGGTAGTTTTCAGATATTTGCTGCTCCTATACTACAGGAGATAAAGAAGTTAAGAGGATTAGTAAGAACACAAGATTGGGTTACTGAGAATAGTAAATGTTTTATTAGATTAAAAATACTTGAGAATTATGTTGAGAAAAATCCTACGCTCTTTAAGGAGTATTATGAAAGGAGAAAGAAATCTAAGTGATATATGGTATTATATACAAGGACACACAAGAGAGGTACTCTATTATTCCAAACTCAAGTTCTTGGTAAGGAAACATATACAAGAACAGTTTGAAGAAAGACTTCAATTAATGGATAAAGAATGTTACTCTAATGGACAATGCTTACATTGTGGTTGTGATATACCTGCACTTACTCTTTCGAATAAGCAATGTGAAGGTAAATGTTATTATCCTATGATGTCTAAGAAACAATGGTTAGAATATAAAACTAAAATCTTAAAATAATGTGGAATCATACTACTTACAATTTTGGTGAAGTAAAACCAAAGCAAGCACTTAAAGCTCAATTTGAATATTTAGGTGATAAGAAGATTATAGAGGTTAAACCTGCATGTGGATGTACTACATCTAAGAAGGAAGGTAATAAGATAATATTGAATTATGAAAGTCCTACTTTTCCTAATCATTTGAAAGGTAAAGGGATAACATCATTTGATTTCAGTAAGTCTGCTGCTATTATATTTGATGATAATTCAAAGGATGTTATTATGATTAAAGGAACAATTAAAACTAAAGAAAAATGACACTACAAGAAATGCCAGAGGAAATTACAGAAGATTATTTACTCACAAGAGCACAAGAAGTTATTAACTCAGCTAATAGCTTTTTACATATTTTTGATAGGTTCAATCATGATATGGAACCTTACTTGGAAAATATTACTGCACTTACTGAAGTAGATGTAAGGTTTGTAGATATGGAAAAACAATTTAATACATTAGCTCAAAGATTAATTATAAAACAAAATGGAAACAGTTAAACTTGGTGATACAGGATATGAAGTAATGAAGGTTCAGGAATTACTTGAGATAAAGATTGATGGTATATTTGGTAAAATTACACATGATGCTGTAGTTAAATTTCAAAAGCAATCTGGTATTACTGCTGATGGTGTTGTTGGTCCTATTACATGGAATGCATTACTTGCTAAAGTAGATACTGATTTAACTAATGATGATTATGAGTATTACCCTATAGCTCAAGGTATTACTATTAATGGTAAATGGATTCCTAATTATTATCCTGGGCCTGTATCTAAAAGGTGGTTAATATTACATCATACTGCTGGTTGGGATAATCCTTATGAAACAGTTAAGTTTTGGGAAAAAGATACTAACTCAGTAGGTACTGAATATGTACTTGGTGGTAAGCATCCTAATAAAGGTGATTTAGGTTTTGATGGTAGAATGATTAGTTGTTTACCTAAAGGTTCTTATGCTTGGCATTTATCAGTAGGAAATACTCCACTACATAGGGAATCTATTGGATTAGAAATTTGTTCTTTTGGTGGGTTAAATAAAGGTGGGTATTATCAAGGGAGTAAATGGATAGCTAAGAATCCTAATGGATTTTATGCTTGGCCTGGAGTTGAAGTAAGTCCTAACCAAGTAGTTGACTTAGGATATGTTTATAGGTTTAATCAGTATTTTCATAAGATATCTGATAAGCAGATTGAAGAGATAAAAAACTTGATTTACTACTTGCAAGATTTGTACAGGATAAATCCTAAGAAAGGATTGTATGAAATGATTAAGAGTAAAGGTGTTAAATATGCATTTGATTTTTGTAATCCTACTGAGATGGAAAAGAATCCTGGTATATATACACATGGTAATGCATTTGCAGGAAAGAATGATATATTTCCACAGCAAGAATTAATTGATATGATAATGTCACTTACATAAAGGATATGGTAGAAATATTTGAAATGCATAACTCTCATGTAACTCCTGTTAAGGAAGTATTACTTATTTCACCTTTTAAAGAAATATGGGATAGAGATAAATCTAAGCATAAAGAAACAGCTATAAAAGAATTTTCTTATATTTGCTTCTTGGTATCACCAAGAAAGACAAATCCTTATGCAGGTTATTCACAGGAGCTTAAAGAAAGAGAAGTAATTAAAGGATTGTGGAGAGATGAAAAGTGGTTTCCTGATGACTTTGTAAGAGAGGGAGTTGTTAAGTATAATGAATGGTTACAAGAAGCATCTGTATCAATGAAGTATTATATTGCTGTAAAGAAAGGTATAGAACAAACTATTAACTTTTTTGAGAATATAGATTTTAATGAAAGAACAGATAAAGGACAACCTGTGTATAAGATTGGTGAAGTTATTCCTGCATTAAAGTCTGCTAATGAAGTACTTAAATCAATGACTGATTTAAAAGAAAGAGTTGAGCAGGAATTATATGAGAGTTCAAAAACAAAATCTGGTAAAGAAATTAATCCATTTGAAAGATGATGAAAAACAAAAAAGATTTAGCAGGGTACTTTGATGAACCCACTATGTCACTTAAATCTACACCAATGTCTATGGGCATGGGTATGGGAAAACATCCTGAGTCATGCTCAAGATTTGTATCTTTATTGTTTAAGGCAAAAGAAGATGCACACATTACTCATATTGAACAGAGAGTAAAGTCTTCTGCAATACATGATGCTATGGGTATTTTTTATGATTCCCTTGATGAACTATTAGATACATTTGCTGAAACTGTAATGGCTGTACATGGTCAACTATCAATTTCATTCTCAGCTTCTGTAATACAAAATCCTGTTCAATACATGGAATCTTTGTATGATAAAATAGATGAAGCAAGGTCTATGTACACAGAAAGTTGGATATTAAATCAGTTAGATGAAATGCAGCAACTTACAGCACATACAATGTATAGATTGAAATATGTAACAGCAGCTCCATCACAATAGTATGAAAGTAGAGTCAGTAAGAAACCCTGATGGACATTGGATTAATACAGAAGTTTTCAGAGAAGAAGCAAGACACTTTGAAAAGCATGGGTATTATTGTCCTGACCCTTGGGGTTCTCCATCCTGGCAAATGTATTGGGAAGAACAACTTAGAAGAACTATTGAAGGATATGAAACAGGTGGAGTTAAGATTACAGGTGACCATTACTTTTATCTTAACTTTTGTCCTATCTTAAGAGTAGAGAAAAATGCAGCAGGTAAGAAGGCTAAAAAGATAGAAGGATTTCCTGACTTTTGGGATGGTGATTATAACTATTATTGGGCAACTGAAATAGCTTATAATGGACTTACTAAAAAAGAGTTAGATAAACTTCATTTAAGTGTTAGTATTCAAGAAGAGTATTTGGATGGTGGAAGACACATGATTGTAGGTAAATCTCGAAGAAAAGGTTACTCATTTAAGAATGCATCTAAAGTAGTTAATAAGTATAATAACACAAGAAACTCACTTTCTATTATTGGTGCATTTGATAAGAAGTATTTATATCCTAATGGTACAATGGGTATGGCTACTGACTATATGAACTTTTTAAATGAACATACTGGTTGGAGAAAGAATAGAGATTTTATTGATAAGCAGGAATATAGGAAAGCATCTTTTAAAGAAGTATTGAATGGTGTAGCTATTGAGAAAGGTTATGCATCACAAGTAATGGCAATTACATTTAAGGATAATCCAGATGCTGCTCGTGGTAAAGACTCTGTTTATGTATTGTTTGAGGAAGCAGGTAAGTTTCCTAATTTGAAAGATTCTTATAGTGCTACTGAACCTACACTTAGGTCAGGTAAATATGTAACAGGACAAATACTTATATTTGGTACAGGTGGTGATATGGAAAGTGGTACAGTAGATTTTGCTGAAATGTTTTATGACCCACTTACTTTTAACTTAATGCCATTTACAAATATATGGGATGATAATGCAGATAATACTAAGTGTGGATTCTTTCATCCTGTGTTTTGGAACATGGATGGTTTTTATGATAAACAAGGTAATTCTGCTACACAAGAAGCTATTGATTTTGAAACTAATCAAAGAGAGATAATTATAAAGAACTCAGCTAATGGTGTAGGAGTTATACAAGGTAGAGTACAAGAATATCCATTAAAACCAAGTGAAGCTTTTTTAACAGTATCTACTAATGACTTTCCTATTACTGAACTTAGAAGAAGAAAGGATATTGTAGAAAGAGAACAATTGCATTTTAAGAAAGGACAAGCTGTTAATCTTATAAGAGGAGAAGATGGTAAAGTTAAAGCATTACCTGATTTAAAGAATGAGTTACAACCTGTTTGGGATTATAAACCTAAGATTACTGATTTGAGTGGTGCACCAGTTATATTTGAATATCCAATACCTAATGCACCTAAAGGTCTTTATAAGATAGGATATGACCCTTATCAACAAGACCAAAGTGGAGGTGTATCATTAGGTGCTGTATATGTATATAAAAGTAATGCTGTGTTTTCATTTACAAGGAATAAAATAGTAGCAGCTTATGTAGGTAGAATGAAGACAGTAGATGATACTCATAGAATTGTAGAATTGTTAGCAGAACTTTACAATGCAGAGATAATGCATGAGAATATGATTAGAGATGTTAAAGGATATTTTGAAAAGAAAAGAAAGTTACATCTGTTAGCTGCACAACCTGATGCTGTTATATCTAAGAGTATTAAGAACTCAAGAGTATCAAGGGTTTATGGTATTCACATGAATAGTGACCTTAAGGATGCAGGTGCTAAGTATATTAAACAATGGCTACTTCAAGAAAGAGATGTAGATGAAAATGGAAATATAGTTTTAAACTTAGATACTATTGAAGACCCAGGATTAATAGAAGAATTAATACAGTTTAATAAGAAAGGAAACTTTGACCGAGTAATGGCATTTATGATGATTATGTTTCAAATAGAAGAAGAAGGAGAAAAACAGTATTCGGATAAGACAGAAAAAAATAAAGCAGCAAAATATCTTTTAGATAGTTACAAATCATGGTTTAAAAATTCAAATAAACAAGCAATATGATACATAGCACTGATGGTAATTTTAGTAAGGGTATGCCTAAACATAGGTTGACAAGAGGTCAAAAAAATGTTGATGGTAAATCTTGGTACAAACAAAATATAGACTTTTTGGATAAGAGGTCATTTTCACAAGTAGGTTTTAATGGATATGGTTTTGACTCATTTGATACTAATGGTGTATCAGATTATAAAAGGATGAAAGTTAATTATGACATGTTTAATAACATGTTGAATATAAGGGATTTTGAATATGTAGTTAGACCATTTGGTGCACAGAGTGGAGAGTTACCTGCTAACTTTGTAAATAGAGATATTACTTCTCCTAAGATTAAAGTACTCTTAGGTATGGAAATGAAAAGACCTTTTGCATGGAAAGTAATGGCAGTAAATGAAGAAGCTACTACAAGGAGAGAACAGGAAGAGTTTAAGATGATACAGGAATATGTAATGGCTGAAATAATGAAACCAATCAGAGCAGGATTGGAACAACAGAAGATGGCAGAGTTACAAGGACAACAACCTACTCCTGAACAAATGCAACAGATACAGCAACAGATAGAACAAGAGTTACAAACTATGACTCCTCCAGAAATTAGGAAGTATATGGAGAGAGAACATCAAGACCCAGCTGAAGCACTTGCTCATCAATTACTTGAGTACATGATACACAAGGAAAATGTACCTACTAAGTTTAATCAGGGATTTAAGCATTTGTGTATTTCAGCAAAAGAAATATTTTGGGTAGGTATTCTTAATGGTGAACCTGCAATGTCAACAGTTAATCCACTTTATTTTGACTATGATAAATCACCTGATACTGAATTTATTGAAGATGGTGAATGGGCAGTATGTGTTTACAGACTTTCTCCTTCTACTGTAATATCACATTTTGGTGACCAGTTAACTACTGATGAGATTGATAAGATATATTCTATTTATACTCAAAGTGCTAATCACGTTACTGACTCTGCATTTACTTTTAATATTAATAAGGAAGATGAGGGTTGGACTGTAAGAGTAATTCATGCTACATGGAAAGCTTTGAGAAAAATAGGGTTTCTTACATTTACAGACCAGAATGGTGAAGTACAAGAAAGGTTAGTAGATGAAGGTTATTCTGTTAATAGAGAACAAGGAGATATATCTATATCTTGGGAATGGATTCCTGAAGTATATGAGGGATATAAGATTGGTGTAGATATTTATGTAAATATGGGTCCAGTAGCAGGACAGTTTAAAGATTTAAATAATTTGCATTATTGTAAGCTTCCTTACATTGGTGCTATCATGGATGCTACTAATTCTCTCCCTACTTCTTTTATTGATAGGATTAAAGCTTATCAGTATTATTACAATATTATAATGTATAGGATAGAATTGTTAATGGCATCTGATAAAGGTAAACTTCTTATGATGAACATTGGAATGATACCTGAATCTGCTGGTATAGATACTGAGAAATGGTTATACTTTTTAGAGAGTTCTAAAATAGGATTTATGAATCCTAATGAAGAAGGTAATAAAGGTGACTATTCTATACCTAATGCAGTTAAAGAAATAGATATGTCTTTAGCATCTGATATTCAGAAATATATTAACTTAGCAGAATATATTGAAAGAAGAGCAGGGATGTCTATTGGTATTCCACCTGAAGCTGAAGGTCAGATTGGTCCTAATGCTGCAGTTACAAATACTAAACAAACTATGGTACAGAGTTCACATATATTGGAACCAGTATTTGAATTGCATAATTATGTTAAGAGAAATGTATTACAAAGACTTATTGAAACTGCTAAGGTAGCTTATACTGAAAAGGGTAATCAAAAGTTGAATTATATATTAGATGATTTTTCAAGACAACTTTTAACTATAGATGCAGATTTGTTAGATAATTCTACTTATGGTATCTTTGTTTCTAATTCATCTAAAGCACATGAAGCTAAAGAACTTGTAGGTCAACTTGCACATGCAGCAATGCAGGCAGCTAAATTAGATTTGTCAGATGTAATTAAAGTTATTAGAGCAGAAGGAATTCAAGAAGCTGAAGAAATGTTAATATCTTCTGAAGCAAAGAAGAGAGAAGAAATGCAACAACAGCAAATGCAACAGTTACAGAAACAACAGGAGATGCAGCAACAAATGTTACAAGCAGATAAAGAAAAGATGTTGTTTGAAAGAGAAACTGAAGTAATGCTTGAGAAGATGAAAACAGAAAGAGAAATACAAAAACAAACTATCTTATCTATGGGATTCTCAATGGATAAAGACTTAGATAAAGATGGGGAACCTGATGTTTTAGAAGTAGCAAGAAAAGGAATGGAAGCTCAGATTAAAATGAGGAAACAAGATTTAAATGAGCAAGAGTTTGAGTATCAGAAAAAAGTAGATAAAGAGAAGATGGAATTAGAAAAGAAAAAGCTTAACAAAAAAAGCAATTAGATAACATTTTAAAACTTAAGAATAAATCTTAAAAAAACTTCATTTTAAATCTTAAATTTGTATCGTTATGAGTAAAGAACTAAGTAAAGAACAAGAATTGGAAAGTAGTCTTATGAATTTCTCTTGGGATAATTCAGAAGATTTTTTTGGAATTACACCTGAAGTTAAAGAAACTGCAACACAGGAAACTCCTATATCAAAATTAAAACAGGTTGAAGATGACGATGATGATGAACCTGTAAATCTTGATGATAAGAAAGTTACTGAACCTGAAAAGGAAAAAGAAGTTTTTTTTGATGAAGATGAAGAAGAAGTTTCACAATCAAAAACATCATATTCAAATGTATATAAACTACTTAAAGAAAAAGGAGTTATATCAATTGATGTTGAAGATGAAACTGAATTTAATGAAGAAACATTTGCTGATGTTATTGAGCAGGAAATAGAAGCAGGTTTAGATGAAACTATTAAAGCTTTTATGGATGACTTGGATGATGATGCAAAAGCATTCTTAAAATTTAAAAAAGAAGGTGGGGATACTAGACAGTTTTTTAAATTTTATAATGAAATTTCTCAAATACCAACTCCTACAATAGGAGATTCTAAATCTGAAGAAAAGTTTTTAAAGTATTACTATAAGGCTTATGAAGATTTAGATGATGAAGATATAGATGATAAAATTGAGTTTTTAAAAGAAACAGGTAAGCTTACTAAGTATGCTCAAAAGTATCATGAAAATGTAGAAGAAGAGATTGAGCAGAATAGAGAAGAAGCAATTAAGAAGCAACAGTATTATCAGTTACAACAAGAGGAACAAAGAAAGCAGTATGTTAAAGAATTAAAAGGTTTAATTGATGATGCTGATAATATAAAAGATTGGAGTATTACTCAAAGAGATAAAAAAGTACTTCATGGATATATGACAAGAGCTTCTGTTAAAATTTCAGAAAGTCAATACCTTACTCAGTTTCAAAATGATTTACAGCAAGTATTTAAAGATAAAGAAAAGACTATCTTGCTTGCTAAACTTATCAGTAATGATTTTGACTTAACTGATTTAAAGGAAAAAGCAAAGACAGAAATAATTAGAGAAACTAAATCTAAACTTACAAATAGCAAAGTTTCTCCTATCGGCAATAAAGGTTCTCGCAATAAAGGTTTGGCAGATTATTTTTAATTAAAACAAAAAAGTAAATTTTAAAAAATGGCACAATTAAATAATAAGTTAGTAACTAAACAGATGCCTTGGCATGCTAATATGACAGACCTCAATCACTTGGGTGCTGCTCTTATTGCAAAGCCACATGTATTTGAATCAGTAATGACAAGGTTGTTTTCAGCCACTCGTTATTCAGATAATCCTATGACTTACATCCTATCTATGATGGGTAAAGAAGAAGAGATTACTTCTAATGAATGGGAATGGGGATTGAGAACAGGTATGACAAGACCACTTGTTGTAGTTGAAAACGTAGAAACTGTAGGTAATACAACTCCTGGTAAACTAAAACAAAACTTCAAAATTAAACTTGATGAAAACTGGTTTGTTCCAGGTGATGTTCTTCACCCAGGTACTACTAACAAAAAATATCAAGTTCGTGTACAAGAAGAACCATACAGACATGGTAAAGGTTGGATTTATACAGTACGTCTAATGACTGACAATCCTGCTGATTTTCTTCCTTTGACTTATCTTACTCCTGGTACTCAATGGGCAAAACTATTCTCTCAATATGAAGAAGCAGGTGAACAATCAGGTTCAACTCAATACTCACTTCCTATTACTTTAAAGAATAGACTTTCTCGTTTCCGTAAAAAGTATCAAGTAACAGGTGATGCACACAATCAAGTTCTTGCAGTTAAGGTTCCAGACCCTAATGGTAAAATGCATGATACTTGGATTAAGTATGCTGAAGTAGAATACTGGCAACAATGGTACAAGGAACTTGAGAGAGGTTATTGGTATTCTCGTAGTACAGATTCTGTACTTGGTGCTAATGGTAGACCAATCTATTCAGGTCCTGGTATTCAAGAGCAATTGGAAGATTCTCACATTCATCGTTATACTCATCTTACTGCTACTCTAATTGAAGAGTACTTGATGGACATTTTCTACTCTCGTGTTAAACCTGGTGGACAACGTAAAATCAAAGCATACACAGGTGAATATGGTATGATTATCTTCCATCGTGCTATCCAAGATTGGATGGAGAAAAAAGGTTTCATTCAAGTTGTTGACCAATTGTTCATTAACAAAACTTCTTCTGATTATAATGAGCAAGCTCTTGCTGCTGGTTATCAGTTTGTGAAGTATAGAATGGCAAATGGTGCTGAGCTTGAACTCATCCATAATCCATTATATGATGATAGAGAGATTAACTTTGAGATTGACCCAGTTACAGGTTATCCTACTGAATCTATGCGTTTTACTTTCCTTGATTTTTCAGGACAAGGACAACAATCTAACATCAAACGTATTAAGAAAAAAGGTGGTATGTCATTGATTTATACAGCAGGTCTTGTTACACCTTATGGTCCAGTTAACAACAAACTTGCTTCTCACTCAGGTGACTACTATGAGATGCACGTTAAAGACCAATGTGGTGTACACATTGAAGACGTATCTCGTTGTGGAGAATTGATACTTTCTCGTTCTTAGTTGTCATAAATAGTTTTAGTAAAAGGGGAGCATCCCTCCCCTTTTATTTATAAGTAAATAATTAAATTGAAATATTTAAAAAAGTAAATTATGAGAAATGCAAACATTGTAGAAATTAGGCCAATTGAAATAAAGAAATGGCATGGAAAAACAGGTAAAGATTCATTTACCCAAGAACATAGTTCACAAGTATTATATAATGCTCAAACAGGTAGATATGATACTGGACTTTCAGAAGAAGAAATTAAACAGTATGGTGGATTGATGGGAGTAGATTTAAGTGATACTTTTAATCCTAATCAACCTCACCCATATTGGAGTACTAAAACTGCTCATCTTAAATTTCCTAATAGCACTCTAATCCTTGACATTACTAAACCATTGGATTTTATTAGAGTAAAGAATTATAAAGCTTCACCATTTGTAGCTAATTCAGAAAAGGAATATCAAGATGGTTTGTGGCCTTTAGCAACTCACATTCTTTATGATGAAGGTGAACACATTGAAATTGAAGCTCACAGACTTAATAAGAAAAAGGAAGCATATAAAATTGTTGACAAACTTACTAAGGAACAAAAAGTAGCTCTTATACAGATTATTCTTGATACATCAGTAAGAAAACAATCTAATGAATATATAGATGTTAAAATTGGTGAGATTATAGAAGGAGAGTTTATCAATGACTTATTGAAACTTTCTAAAGCTGATAAAAATTACTTGTATATAAAAGGAATGGTAGTAGAAGCATTATATAAAAATATACTTACCAAAGAAGGTAGTGGTATTTATTATATGTCAGACATTCTTGGACATAGCATTGATGATGTTACTGAGTATTTTACTAATCCTCAGAATCAGGAAATCAAAGCAAGAATCCTTGAGAAACTTAACTAGATTTAAATCATGGATGTTAGAGCAATGCATTATGACTTAAAAGTCAAACTTAATAAAGTAGATTCACAGCAATTTAGAAACCTTAGAGTTCCTGAAATTGACTGGCTGCTCAATGAAGCACAAGAAGTATTTATTAAGAAGATTGCTCAACCTCGCATTAAAAATGGATATGGATTTGAAGTAAACCAAAGGAGTATAGATGATGTAAGAACTATTGTTGTAGATAGTCTAACTCCTTTGGTTATTTCAAATTTTAATACGCAGGATAATTCATTTCAAGCTGCATTACCTGCTGACTATATGTTTTTTATTTCAGGCTATGCCTGTATATCTAAAGGAGATTGTGAGAATCAAAGAGCAAGATTATATGTTAAACAACATGATGACTTGCATGAAGAATCTCCTTTTGATTCAAGTTCATTTGAGTGGAGAGAAGTGACTGTAAGATTTTTTAAAAATGGACTTAGAGTATTTAGTGATGGAACCTTTATTGTAGAATCTATATGTGAGTTTAATTATCTTAAGAAGCCTGCTTATATACAGAATGCTCAAGATTATGTAGGGGGAACTTATAATTTACCAAATGGAACTCCTTTAGTGGGATTTCAGAATTGTGAGTTACCTGAACATACTCATAGAGAAATTGTAGACTTAGCAGTTTTGATTGCCACAGGGCAAATTCAAATACCTGATTATCAAATTAAACAAGACAAAATTAATCTTTTGAACAATTAAAATTTAAATTAAAAAATGAGTGCAAATAATCCTGTTTTTCAAGTGCTTGTTGGTCAAGATGGTGATGGAGCTGTATTAGCTGCTGGTTTACCTGTGACTAGTTTGCTTAGTAATCCATTGGGAACATTTGGTGTATTTGATTATGAAACTGGTCTTTCTGTTAATAGTTCAACTGTTGTAGGTAAAAGAAATATCTTTATTGCAACAAACATTGATACAGATGCAGATGGTACCGCTGATGATATTATTGTATCAGCAGCTACACATATTCAAAGGTCAGGTATGACAGCTTACTCACTAAGTTGTTATGAAGCTGAAGCACCACACATTGTTGACATTTACAATTTCTCAAATGTCAATTGTGAAACTACCTATTCTTTTAAAGTAGAGTTTAGAGGTAACTCACAAGCATATCAAATGTTTGGCTTTAATCAGTTCTCTAAAACATTCTCTGTAACTACTGGATGTTGTGGCCCTGATTGTGATTGCCCAACAGGTGATTGTAATGAACTTGCTCAACTTCTTGTTACTGCAGTTAATGTTGATACTGATGGTATTATCAAAGCTGAGTTTGTAGATTATACTGACCCATTGCTTCCTGTAGTAGTTGCACCTGATGATGTAGCTCAATGGATTATTGATAATCCTGGTGCTTGTCTTGGTGTACGTCTTACAAGTATTCCTTCTAAAGTTTATACTTACTGTCAGATTCCTGCTCGTTACTACAAGATGATTCAATTTAAGATGATTACATCTTTGCTTGAACCTCTTAATTGTGGTGCAACTTCTGTAACTTTCCAAGAACCTGCTTTTGGTAATGGTCAAGGTAAAGATATTGGATGGTTGGAATATGAAGCTGGTGGATATAATGGTCAACCTGGTCCTTATAGAGTAGGTGAACTTGCAGGTATTCCTCTTGGTTCATTCAGAAGATTGTCTACTAATTCAGGTCAATACAATCAAGTAAACTTGATGTATAGAAATGAAAGTGTAGGTGGTTGGGAAGAATACAAAAACTATATCAATACTATTATTGCTGTACCTTGTACTGCAGATAATGATTTGCTTGGAGATTTGCTTCCAATTTTAGATGCTTGGGTAGTAGATAACTTCCCTGGTCTTACAACTCCTCTTGCAGATTGCGATTGTGGTCTATAAAATAACAAGGAGAGAGTAATCCTCTCTCCTTTTTTTATTTAACTTTTAATATTAATTAAAATGACAGGTTTACCAAAAAATCTTTTCAACAAGATTAAACAAATGATTTTTCAATACACTTCAACTCAAAGAAGTGATATTGCTGCACTTCAAACTGCTGTTGGTACTTACAAAGAATATACAGCTACTGTTACTCAAACAGGTACTGCAGCACCAGTTGCAACTGTACTTAATAATACTTTAGGTGGTACATTAGTTTGGACAAGAAGTGCAGCAGGTACTTATTTAGCTACACTTACAGGTGCATTTCCAACTGCATCTAAAGTAGTTATTTTGACATCATTTACAAGTTCAGATTTAGCTCCAGCAGGTAGTATAGCATTAACATCTGCCGTTAGAGATACTGCAAATAGACTTAAGTTTATTACTGCTACAATGGATAATGCAGGGGCAAGAACAGTAGCAGATAGTGCATTAAGTATTAGTTTAACTGTAAGAGTTTACCCATAATGATGTACTTATCTAAAACTGAAGATTGTCAATTCATAGAAATAAAGTCTGATACTATATCAGACTTTATTTTAAATCCTAGTAACTATACATCATTCACAATTACAGGTACATTAAGTTGTTGTAGTGATGAAAATGTAACTCATACTTTAGGAGAAGATGAAATTGACAGTAGTGTTTTTACTTTACAGTTTCCTACTAATGCAAATGTATTTTTAGACCAACTTGTATTTGAAAACATTTTTACTCACCAGCAGTTTTCAATTCCAATAGAAACTACTGCTGCAACTTATATGTGTAGTACAGGAGATATAACTAATTTGTTTACAATAGTAGATAATTATTTTACTACTAACTTTGCTACAACAGTAACTCAGAATTATATTTATGACCCTGTAGCAAATACTTGTCAATATACAATTACAGACCTTCCTGTAAATATAATTCCAACTAAACTAACAACTGATATTCAGGAAATATACTTTGGTTATTTTCCAATTGAAGGAATGTTTGTAAATAATTATATGCTATATATAGCACCATCATTTTTTTCATTGATGAATTTTATTGATGGAATTTATTCATTTACACTTACTTTTAAGAGTACTGATGGATATATAATTACTGAATCAAATTGTTTCTTTTTTGATTGTCAAACTAAATGTAAAGTATCTACCAAGTTAGAAGAAATATTAAACTGTAATAAAACAGCTACTAATATATTTCTTCTACATTATGCTTTAACTGAAGGTTCAAATTGTGGATGTAATTGTGAGGAATTGTGCACAATATTTAATAAATTGTGCTCTGAGTTAGGTACTAATGAATCATGTGCTAATTGTGGTTGCTAATATGAAATGGAACTGTAACATAGTCAAAGAAATGTATGATAGAGTACTCCGAAGAAAATTTGGAATGCTTTGCTCTGATGATACATCTAATGAAAATTTTATCAAGTCTTATCTTAACAGATTAGATTGTACACCTATTGATTTATCTTGTTTAAAAGGTTCTAATCTTCCATGTACAAGTAGTGAAGCATCAAGTACAGTTGTATGTAATATTGTAGTTAATGTAGTTGTTACTATAGTAAATAATAACTTTGTATTTACAGCTAGTGTAACAAATGCTGTATTGCCTATTTCTTATAGTTGGACTTATGATACAAGTGTTTTTCAATTAGTATCTAGTGTAGCTAATGTATTGACATTAGAACCAATATTATTATTTAGTGGTTCAGTAGGGGGTGATGTAGAAGTTGTTGTTACTGATACTGATAAGTGTACAGGAAGTTGGGATGATAAAATTCGATATACTCCTGGTTGTACAGACCCTAATGCAGTTAACTATAATCCAATTGCTATAATAGATAACGATACTTGTTACTATGACCCATTATTAATATCATCTGCTTATGAATGTCAAGAAGATGATACAGGTACATTATGTATTCAAGCATCAGGTGGAACTCCTCCATACACAGTAGTTGGTGTACCAAATGGTACTATACTTTTAGATGGTGGAAATTTATGTCAAAACTTACCTAATGGTACTACATTTTCATTTTATGTAATAGATAGTTTAGGAACTGTTAGTCTTATACAAAGAGGAACTATAGGTTGTCCATTTGATTGTGAAACAGTTACTATTTTATCTAATTTTGAAGTTGAATGTTTAACTGATGGGTTAGGTAATAACACAGGAGAAGCATTATTAACATTAACTCCTTCAGGTGGTAATGCACCATATTCAGTTACAGGAAGTATAAATGGAAGTCCTTATGGGAACTTTACACAAATAACACCAGGTGTTTTTAGTCCAGGTCAATCTGTAAATAATGGAGATAAAATTTATGTTATTATAACTGATTCAAATGGTTGTACTACAACTGATAGTATAACTATTGATTGTCCATTACCTGACCCAGGTCCTGGAGGAGATGGATTTGATTGTGTAGACTTTGGTGAAATTAATATTTTAAGTTCAATGTTTGTGTCAAGCATTAGTAATACACTTGTAGGATTATCAGTTAAACTGCGAGCTTTGTATAATATTAATTTTCAATTGACTAACTTAGGTTCACTTGGATTAAATTATGCAAACATTGCAACATTTGAATATAAATTACAAAATGTATCTCTTGGATTATTTGACCACTATCCTTTTGGAATGTCAGGTTCTCCTTGTAATCCTTGTATAGGTTCTCTTACACATCTTACTACAAGTTCACCTATAGTGTACAATACAAGTAACTCAATAGGTTTATCTCCATCTCATACAGCAATAATATCTTCTACTTGTTCTCCTGGAGCTTTTAAAAAAATAGATGCAATTATTAAAGTAAGACTTACTGTAGTTACTGAAGATGTTGTTTGTACTCTTTGTTTTTCAGGAACATTAAAAGCTGATGTATCTTGTGATGCTGGTTCAGGTGGAAGTTCAATAATAGGATTAACTTTAATTGATTGTGATGAATATTAAAAAATTAAAATAATTATGGAAAAAGTATTAATTTTGATAAAGAATTACCAAAGACCTGTAAGAACTGTTTTATGGTCTGTACTAATTACTATAGCATTTGTAACTTGTCTATATAGTTCTAAACCTTGTAATGAGGGATTTATTACTGAAGCTATATTACTTGCAATGTTTGCTGATATGGGTGTTTATACTATCTCAAGAACTATTGAAAAACTTAAAAATAAAAATACAGATGGGAACCAGGGATGATATCAAACAAATAAATAGAGCATTACAATGTGCTTGTGAAAGTAGTGCAGCTACTATTGAAGCAATAAATAGACTTACACAAGTAACTCAATTATTATATACAACTATATTATATGCTAATTGGAGTACTACTCCAGGTAATTCAATTGATTATACTTATGATACTAATAATAATGTAACTGTTGCTGAATACTATGAGGGTGCTACTCTTGTATTTACTCAGACTTATACTTATGTTGGAAACAATTGTACAAATATAACTACTACATAATGTATAGAATTAATCCCTATACAGGAAAACTAGATAATGTTGGTAGTTATCAAAATATTGGTTTTTCTGATACCCCAAACTTTGATGCATTTAGTAGGTTAAGAATTTCAAATCCTCTTACGTTATTTAATGCACAATTGACTTATGACCTTGTACCTCTTTTGTATGAACAAATAACAAATGGAAGTGGAGCAAGTATATCTCATGATGTTACAAATAGACATGCAGATATTACTTTTTTATCTACTCCCACAGGTGGAAAAGCATATATGCAAAGCTTTGAATACTTACCATATCAACCAGGTAAATCACAATTAATATTTATAACATTTAATTTTGTTGAGGGAGTATCAAATGTTTTAAAGTTTGCAGGTTACTCTGATGGTATTAATGGTATAGAATATCAATTAGATGGTTCACAAAAACAGTTTACTTTGTATTCAAGTACATCACAAGGTAATATTACTAAGTTACAATCAGAATGGAATTTAGATAAATTAGATGGTACTGGTCCAAGTGGTGTTACATTAGCAACAGATAAAGTTCAAATACTTGTAATAGATTTACAAGCATTGTATGCAGGTAGAGTAAGAATAGGTTTTGATATTGATGGTGTTATTGTGTATGCACATGAATTTGTTCATTCAAATCTTATATTGCATCCTTATTTGGCTTATGCAAGTTTACCAGTAAGATGTGGAATGACATGTACTGCAACAGCAACTACTTCAATGTATTTTCTTTGTTCTGCTGTAATATCTGAAGGAGGTACTGATGATGTTAATCAGTTTGGATATACATTTCAACAAATGAGTGGTTCTGTAAATGTTTTAACATCTAATACTCATATATTAACTTTAAGACCTAAACTCTTATTTAATGGATTAACTAATAGGTCAAGGGTATCATTTATTGATGTTGAAGTTTATAATGGAGGAAATCAACCTGTAGAATGGCATTTAGTAATTGGTCAAGATTTAACAGGTACTACTACATTTAATGATGTTAGTGCTTCTTATTCAAGTACAGAATATAATACAGCTGGTACACTAAGTGGTGCTTATGCAGTTAAAATAGATGGTGGATGGGTTCCTGCAAGTGGAAGTGTAAAGTCAGTTACTAATACTGCAATCAATTCAAGATATCCAATTACATTAAATCAAGCAGGTGCACATAGAACATTAGGTACAATTACTTTAATTATGAAAAGTTTAAGTGGAACACAAGCATGTAGAGGAGCAGTAAAATTTAGAGAAATCAGATAATAAACATAATACTATGCCATATAAATTAAATCCATTTACTGGAAATTTTGATTACTATGAAGCAGGAAGTGGTTCTAGTGATTTAGAAACTGTATTAGGAAATGGTAATACATCAGGACCAAATGATATACAGTTTGATACAACACAAGGTGTTTTGTTTAATAATAGCTCAAGACTCAGAGAAGGTACTATAGATGCATTGCTTGGTGGAAGTAAAGGTATTGCTCAGATTTGTGCTGTTGGTTATGAGTTAAAGTGGGAAGCAGGGAGATTGTATGTAATGGATGGTAATGGCATCTACATCAGATGGTCTTTATATAACTTTAATATAACTCCTACAGTAACTGATGATGTAACATTAGGTTATTTAGTTGGTAGTAAATGGTCTTTAGATAATGGAGATACTTATACATGTACTGATAATACTACAGGTGCTGCTGTTTGGGAGTCAACAAATATTCTTTATACAATTGAGTTAATGGATGCACTTACTGTAGATTTTTATGCACCTTATGCTTTAAAGATTAACACAATAAGCAATATTTTAAATAGTCCTACTACTACAATACTTGATGATGGGGCAGCTTATACACTTACAAATACTATTGCAGTAGGTAGCAAGATAACAGTTACAGTAAATACAGCAGCAGTTATTAACTTAAACATTACTAAAGCATAGATGAAAGCATATATAAAAGCAGGAAATACAAGTTCTAAAATAGGAACTTATATAAAAGCTAAGTCATCTTTTGACCCTGATGCACAGACTTTTATTACGGCAGCAGGCATAACAGATAACACTCAGAAAAATGCTATCAATACATTAGTAATTGATATGAAAGGCTATGGTATTTGGACTAAGATGAAAGCTATATATCCATTTGTTGGTGGTACTGCTACTACTCACAAGTTTAACCTAAAAAATCCTTTAGATACTAATGCAGCGTTTAGGTTGGTATTTAATGGTGGTTGGACACATAGTGCTAATGGTGCATTACCAAATGGTACAAATGGTTACGCTAATACATTTTTTAATACAGATGATGTAACAACAACAGGTTTACAATCTTATGGAGTTTATTTAAGAACAAATCCAACTTTTGCAGTAAATACTACTGAAGCATCAACAGGATTGAGAAATGGTATTTATTGGATTAGAGTAACTAATTCATTGCCTACTACTTCAAATATTAGGTCAGGAAATAGGAATGAAAATATTAGTGGGGTTACAGGTTTAATTGGTCATTCAAGAAGTACAGCAACACAATGGTATGTAAATAATAATTCAACAATTTTAGTTGGTTCTACAACTGCAAGCAGTTCAAGTCCTGAAACTGTAAATACATTTTCACTTGGTGCATATAATGATTTAGGCAGTATTACTAATTTTAGCACACAACAAATGGCATTTGCATTTTATGGTGAACCTTTGTTATCGTCTGAAATGACAAATTATTATACAGCTATACAAACATTCCAAACAACTTTAGGTAGACAAGTATGATATACGTAGGACTTTTAACAGAATCACAAAAAAATGACCTTGTCGGTCAATTATATGATGAAGACAGCTATTTCAACCCAATACAGGATGCAAATGACGATTGGATAATTTCAGTTGAAGAGATTGACCAATGTGTAACTCCTGAGTTCCAATGGGTCAAAGATTTGCCTTTGATTGAATATATACCTAAACCTGAACCTCCATTACATCCATAATAAAAATTTTAATTATGTTAGGCGGTATATTAGATGAAGAAGAAAGATTATATTTGTCTGATAAGTTTTACGATGAATATAAGCCATTTACTCCTGTATTAGATGCAGAAGAAAATTGGATTTTGCCATTGCACCAAATATTTGAAAACAAAAATATAGACTGTTGGTGGGTAAAGCATTTGCCGGTAGTTGAGTTTAAATCACATAATAAATTTCAAAACTAAATGAAATCCTTATTGTTACAAGTACCCCAAGAGATAAGCTATTTAACTAACTATGGCATACTAGGTGTATTTGCTATTATTATGATTGGTATTATTTACTTTATGGGTAAACAGTTTTTTGTTCTTCATAAAAAGAATGAAACTCGTTTAAAAGAAATAGAAGACCAACTTTTAAAATATGTTTCAGAAGACAGAAAAACATTATTAGATACAGTTAGTTCTAATAATCACGTTATAGAAAACAATACAGCATTAATGAAAAAGTTACTTACATTAGTTGAAAGATTAGAAAAGAATAATTAAGATTAAGTTGAAACTATGAATAAAAATTAAGATATTTGTTAAAATTAACAAATATCTTTTTATGTTAAACTTAAACGATGTTCAATTTAAATTGCAAAATGCATTTTTAGATTTAGAATTTGAAGAAGGAAGACACTTGTACAAAGTAAAAAATAAATTGCTTACTTCTACAACAGGAATGATTAAACAACATACTCCTGATTTTAATGAAAAAGAAGCTGCAGGAAATACAGCAAGAAAGTTACAAGTTAAACCAAGTGAGATACTTTTAGAGTGGAAAAACAAAAGAGAAAAAGCAGCACACCAAGGAACTAAAGTGCACTTGTTTGCAGAAAACTATATTGTTGATAATGAGTTAATTCCAAATTGCAGACAAGAAGAAGCTGTTAAGAAATTTATACATGAGAATATATTATCAGGTAAATATACAGTATTAACTACTGAACTTAAAATGTATTCTGAAAAGTATAATTACGCTGGTACATCAGATTTATTGTTATGGGATAATGAACTTGGAGAAATAGTTATTGCTGATTACAAAACTAATTATGATTTAGATAAACAGTATGGTTATCTTTTAGAACCATTTAGTTATACTCCAAATACTCCTTATTGTAAGTATCAAATTCAATTGAGTTATTATCAAATACTCTTAGAAGAAATAGAATTGTATGCTAAACAAAGACTAATAATTTGGTTAAGAACAGATGGAACTTATGAACTGAGAAATTGTAATGATTTTACTACTATATTAAAAGATTACTTACAACAATGTTAATTAAAGAAGTCATACAAAGAATACAAGCTTTATATTCTAAAGGTGTTAAGTCTGATGATAGCAGATTAAGTTCAAGACATATTTACAGCAAACTTAAATCTACTAGAGGAAGATTACTTTATGAAAAAGTAAATAAAAGACAATTCATTGCAAGTATTAACTATCAGGTATTGCCTTGTGTAGAACTTGTAAAAGCACCTATATCAGAATGTCCTTGTATTCCTCCTCTTGGATGTTGTATATTTAAAACTAAATATCCACTTCCTAAACCAATATCAGGTATAAGTGGACACATTATTAAAAGTGTTACATCTTTAGATGGTAATGTAGTGTATTCTGAACTAACCTGGCAAGATAAAAAGTATAAACAGTTTGATAAATATACTTCTCATAAACCTGATTATTTTATTTCAGGTGAGTATCTTTATGTTACTGCAAAGAATGATGCAGAAGTAATTAGAATAGAAATACTATTAGAAGACCCAATAGAAGGATATACTTATCCAATGTATTGTCCTGTAGTAGATTCTTGTGAATCTGTATTTGATAAAGAGTTTCATTTAGATAACTCAATGTTAGATGCAGCTATTGAATTAAGTACTCAAGAACTTATAGCTATGTTTAATCAAGCACAAGAAGATTCATCTAATAATACAAAAGATAATCCAGAACAAACAACTAAGTAACAATGAGTAAAGGAAAGGTATTAGAATCAATACAGACAGCATACAAGAATTATTTTAAGAAATCAGAATTTAAAAGAAAACTTACTAAGCCTGAATATCTTAAATTGTTAAATGGATTCAATGATTTTATAATGGAATCTATCTTAAAAGGTGAAACAGTTTATTTGCCAGGCAAACTTGGGGCAGTACAAGTAGTAGGTAAAAAAAGAAATATAAAAGTTACTGATTGGGGAATATCAGGGTTATCAATTAACTGGACAGAAACTAAAAAGTTATGGGAATCCTGTGAGAAATCTAAACTACAACAAAAGAAAATATATAATTTTAATGAGCATAGTGATGGTATAGGATATAGATTTATGTGGTCAAGAACAGCAGTAACATTAGGTAATAAATATTTTTATACTTATTGTCCTAATAGAGAAAGTAAAAGAGAGTTGGCTAAAAGAATAATAAATGGAACTGAATATCTAATACTTGAAGGAAGAGATGCTTTACATACTAAATCATTAAAAGCTTTAAAAGAACGTAAATTATGAGTAATGAAGTTACACCCTATGTATCTGTAAATAGAATACTTGGTAAACTTAGAAGAGATTTTGGTTCATTAGAAAATATAAATGAATCAGATGTTATTGAATGGACTGCTGAAGCTTTAGAAGCTATTGGTGCCATTACTCTTTATGAAGAAGCAGTTGCATTTATAGAAGTAAGAAATCATCAGGCTTCTCTTCCTAATGGACTTCATGCTATTGTACAGGTAATAAGAAATATATGTTGGGATGATATAAGAGAATGTGGTCTTTGTCCATCTGATGTACTTAACTTATCTGAAGAAGTTTCATCTTTAGCACCACTTCCTGCAGCTATACCTGTACCTATTGATTGTGATGGAAAACCATTACAAGAATATGACTTAGCATATTATAGACCATATTTTGATTTAAGAGATGAGGTAGGATATTATGCTTCATCTTATTTGTACAACAAATGTTTTTCAGTTATAAGACTTGCTAACCATACATTTTTTAATTCACTTGTATGTTCTAATCCTGACCAGGATAAATTATATAATGCAGGTTCAGGAGTATTTGATGAATACACTATTATAAATGGAGATACTATTAGATTTTCTTTTGAGAAAGGTCAGATAGTATTATCTCATGTAAGACAAGTTGTTGATGACCAAGGTTACCCAATGATACCTGACCATTATGCTTACACTACTGCTATTACTAAATATGTAGTAATGAAGTTAATGGAAAGAGAGTTTTATGCCAATAGAGATGGGTCAGTAGGTAAATTACAAAAAGCAGAACAGGATTGGCATTGGTATTGTAAACAAGCTCGTAATAGAGCTATGATGCCTAAAGGTGTTGACCAATGGCAGAACATTCTTGAACAAAGACAATATATGTTACCTCGTATGAATAGGTACTATGGATTTTTTGGTAAAATGTCTAGACCAGAATCTCGTAAATTTAATGACCCTGACTTTAGAAACTATTTTAGAGGATATTATAATTCTTATATCTAATGGATAACAATGTAAATAGACCACATAAAGGTATGATGCAGGATGTTAATCCTGTTGACCAACCTAAAGAATCATATAGATATGCACTTAATGCTGTCAATGAAACAAGTGAAGGTAACAGAACAATGTTATCTAATGAAAAAGGAAATGAGGAATGTTATACTCTTCCTAATGGATATTATAGAATAGGTAAAGTTTATACCAAAGATAATGAGATAGTTATCTTTAGTACTAATGGAACTAATAGTGAAATAGGTACAGTAAAGAATTGTGAGTACATTCAAATAGTAAATTCTGAATGTTTAGGATTTAGTATTGAATATCAGATAGATGCAACTTATAGAATAAGAAGAGGTTGTGAAAAAGTAATTTATTTTACAGATGGGTTAAATTCTGTAAGACAAGTTAATCTTAATAAATTAGAAGATTATTATAGTGATGCATATTTAGCTTGGTTAGATAATCCTATTGGCCCATTTGTAGGTGAAAAATGGAATTGTGTTAAATTTAATTTAATTCAACCATTTCAAATTCCTTGTTTTTCTGAAATAGAAGTTTTAAATACTGGTGGTCAATTAGAAGCAGGTTCATATAATTTTGCTATTCAACTACTTAATGAAAGTGGTAATCCTACTAATTGGATTATAACTTCAAGACCTGTTAATATTTACCATGATAATATTTTTTCAACTTATAATAATATCAATGGTTCATCTCAATTAGAATATGATGGAGTAGGAGGTGTTACAGCTAAAACAAATAAATCAATACAAATTAATTTATCTAATTTAGACCCTGACTTTACTTATTATAGAATTGCTGCAATTCATGCAACTCAATTTACAGGATTAGTAAACAAGTGTTTAGTATCTCCTAATATACCTATTGACCAAACTACATTTATATATGATGGAGGAATAAATGGTTATACAGAAATATCTGTTGAGGAAATTAAACCAGGTAAAATTGATATTGAACTTGCTAGACACTTAGAGCAATTAGAAAATAAATTATTACTTGCTAATACAAAAGGTAAACAAGTAAACTTTTGTGGATTTCAACAATATGCATCTAAAATACATTCTCGTTATATTGTAAAAGAAATAGGTGATACAGATATTAGTGAAGTAGGTAATCCTAAAAATCCTATATCTCCTAATGAAGTTATTGGATTTATGGGTGGTGAAGTATATGCTATGGGTATAGTTTATGTATTTGCTGATGGATTTGAATCTCCTGTTTATCATATTCCTGGACCACCTAAAAATCAAAGATGGAATTGGAATACAGGTAATTGTGAACCTACAAATGATGATAGTTTAATTAATACTTGGACTCATAATATAGAACATATTGTACCATTAAGTCAAGAAACTCAGTATAATGATGGATTAATTCCTAAAGTAGAAAAATGGAGAGTATATGAAACTGCTATTGCAACTAATCCTGGTGTTGAAGGACAAATGGCATATTGGGAATGTTTTGGAAGTGTTTATGAAAATATAGATTCTTGTGCATCAGGAGATTATTGGGGAGAAGATATATGTGGTAATCCACTTGTTAGTACACCTGTAAGACATCATAGGTTTCCTTCTCGTACTTTAGAACACCATGTAGATAATGATAACTCAATAAATTCATTTTATAATTTATCAGTTACAGTTACTTTAAATGATGGGTTTGTGTGGCCTGACCCTGGAAATGCTATTGATTTAACTACTACTTATGATTATAATATACCTCCTCCAACTACACAAACTCCTGTAACTACAAGTATTTCAGAATCAGATTTATATGAATCATCATATACTTTTACAGTAGTTACAGAACCAGGAAATGACCCTAATGATATTTTTAGTAATGTAGCATTTAGTGGTACAATGATTACTAGTTGGGGTGCTGAATTTACTGTTACTTATAGTATTAATTTTGCATATCAAAATTATGTAAATAACACTACACTTAAACTATTAGGAATTAAATTTACTAATGTAGAATATCCACATCCTGATATTGTAGGTCATTATTTTGTTAGAGCTGAAAGAGATGATTTTAATAGAACTATACTTGATGCAGGTATAGGAGGAAAAGCTAGAAGTCAGAATACTAATTCTTATAACTATACTACATTTACATATTTTACTCGACTTAATGGAGATGGTGGAGGGCATGGTTATATATTTAATCCAAAATTTTTATATAAAAAAGATATACTTGTTCCTGAATATATTAAATTAGAAAATGAATTTCAATATACAAATAGTACATTTTATTATGAAAGATATGATGGAGTAGGAACATTTATAGGTGATTGGGATAGTGGAATAGAAGTTAGAGTTCAAAATTATAGTGGAGTAACTAATGGTGTATTTACAGGTAGAAATCTTTGCAGGTTAAAAATACTTGCAATGGATGCTTTATCTTATGATGATACTTATGAACCAGGTAGAAGAATGTATAATTTATCTTGGTCTAATAGAGTACAAATGATTAAGACTGGACAATTGTTTCCTCCTAATCAAGGATTAGATGAAAGGAATATTTCTTACATAACTATGAGAGTAGATAGAAATGTTCATTGTCAATTAAACTCTATTAAGTATTATAAGATGCATAATTGTATGTTGAAAGCAAATTCAAAAACTGATGATTTTGGATTATATGCAGGTGATGTATCTATTACACATTTTAATTTATCTAACTCATTAGTAAGAGAATCATTTTCAGGATTCTTTGATGAAATAATTACAGCACTTGCTATTGTTGCAGCATTAGTAATAACTATAGTAACAGTGGGTGCAGGAGCACCTGTGTGGGTTTTAGTTCTTGCAATAGGTGGTGCTGCTGTAGGAGTAACTGCAACAAAAATAGCTGCATTTTGGAATGCATTTAAACAAAGTGAATTAGATGTATTATGTCAAGACCCTGAATTAGATAGCATGTCAGTTAGTCTTGGTAATTGTTTATTTTATGCTAATGAACATCTTGTTGGAGTATATGTAGAATCAGAAATTAATACTGCTTTAAGACAAGTAGAAAATAATGTTTGTGGTAGTTATTATAATTATACACAAGATATAGAAGAATACTTTAGAGATAGATGGTTATTCTTTGATGAAGATAAAAAGAAATATTTAGCCAAGTCAAGTTGTTGTCCAGAGATATATCACTATAATGTTGACTTTAGTAGAATGGATAAACAAAAAGTTTATTTTCCATTACCATCTCTTTATGATTGTTGTTCAGATTGTTTAGAGTCTTTTCCTGATAGAGTATATTATTCTGAAACAAGTTTTCAAGAAGAACTAAGTGATAACTATAGAGTATTTTTAGCTAACAATTATAGAGATATAGAAGCAGAGCATGGTGGCATTACAGGATTAGTAAGAAAGAATAATTCATTGTTTGTATTTACTGAAGAGTGTTTATGGTTACTACCTCAAAATGTACAACAAAGTATTGTTAATGAAGTAGTTACATTTATAGGTACTGGAGAATACTTCTCAATACCTCCAAGAAAAATGGTAGATTCAGATATGGGTAGTGCAGGTACTAATCATAAATGGAGTATTCTTAAATCACCTCTTGGTATATTTTATGCTTCTGAATATGAAAAGAGTTTATATCTTGTTAGTGGTGCAGAAGGAGGGTTAGCAAAAATAAGTGGTGAAGGTATGTATAATTGGTTTCAAGAATATCTTAAACCATATCTTGCTCAACAATTCTTTGACCTTACAGGTGAAGTATTCCCTAATGCTGACAATCCTAATAATCCTAATGGTATAGGTATTCATTCAGTATTTGACCCAAGACATCAAAGAGTTATCTTTACTAAAAGAGATTATTTATTAAGACCTAACTATGTAAATAATTTTCAAATAATAAGTATTGATGCTGGTTATGTAGGATTAATTCCTGGTTCAGTATATTTTAATATAGACACTAATAACTTTGTGTATTATGGATTTAAAGAAGATTTTACAAACATTATTTTTAATGATGCTACATTTTTTGAAAATAAATCATTTACTATTTCATTTTCATTGCTAACTAAAACTTGGGTATCATTTCATTCTTATCTTCCACTATTCTATTCTCAAGACCAAAATACTTTTTACTCAGCTGATGGAGAAACAGAGTGGGAACATAATATTCAAGGATTATATCAAAAGTATTATGATACTCTTTACTCACATATAATTGAAACAGTATCAGTATCTAATCCTATAACTACAAGACTATGGGAAGATATTATGTTACAAACTATTGCTAAAAAATATGATGCAGTAAATCAAGATTATTATGAAGAAAGAAATGTTACATTTAACAGATTAACAGTTTATAATAACAGACAAATATCTGGTGAAGTACAATTGATTGCTAAAAATTTACAAGCTAACCCAGCAGATTTTTATGAGAATCAAACTACTAACAATGCTACATCAGTTGTAATAGATAGAGCTGAAAGAGATTGGAGAATAAATGATTTTAGAGATGTAAGAATTAATTATACAATTCCTATGTTTACTAAAGACTGGTCAGCTATATCTTCTCAATATCCTATTGATAAAGTTATTAATCCTGCTGCAATTAATGTAAACAAAGATTGGTATGACCAAGAAAACTTTAGAGATAAATATTTAGTAATGAGATTAAGATTCACTAACTTTGAGGATGTAGAACTAACTACTAACTTTATTATTGAAACTGAACAAAATTCTATAAGATAATGAGTAAGCAAAAGAAAAAACTTAAAAAAAATCAGGTACAAGTTGACAGTAAAATTTACGATGTCAACTCTCCTAATTATGCTCAAATGTATGAAGATAAGTTTGAAGATGGTGATATAGTTTGGAGTGAAGCTGACCAAGAATGGGTAAGTGTTCCAAAAAGTATGAATAAACTTTGGGATGAATTTTATAAAAAGCAAAGAGTAGGTAAAGCTCAAGATAAAGTTAGAAAAGGTAGAGGTAAATTTGTAAAAGGAGCAGTTCAAGGAGTAGGTACTGCATTAGCTTATACTGGTGAAGTAATGAATACTCCATTAGCATTAATGGGAGAAGCTTTATCAGGCAGAAATGATTATTATTCTGCATTGCCTAATTTAACAAGAGCAATGAAAGATATGGGGTTAGAAGGTCAACTAACATCTGAAGATAAAAAATGGTTACCTACTAATGACCAAATGACTCCTGGTGCATTGGTTTCTGATAATCCTTTAGTACAAATGGGTATAGATGTACCTTTAGATATTTTAACAGGAAAAGCATTTACAAAAACATCTAAGTATGCTAAACAATTAAATAAATTACAAGATGTTTTACCAAACTTATTTAAAAATAAGTTTAAAAATAAAACAGGAATAGATTATGTTAAAAATGTAACATCAGACCCAAGATATGCGCAAAAAGCTAAAGAGCTTGATGTTAAATATGGTGATACATCAATACAAGAAAGACCTACTAATAGTAATTTAACTTTAACTGACCAACAACAAACAACTGATTTTAATCCTTTTGCAAGACAATTAACATTGCGAGAAACAAGAACAAGAAGACCTTTGAGAAATAATGATTATAGACCTTCTTTATTATTTGGGCCATTTCAACAAAGGAACGAGTTTGAAGATGCAGCTGGTCTTTTTACTAGAATGTCTAATTATACTCAAACTCCTGAATATTATAAAAATATATTTACTAATGTAGATTTTGGTGATGAATATTTAAAAAACTTAAAGAAGAGTATTGATGATTTAACAACTGAAGAATTTAACGAAGCTCAAAGACAAAGTAGGGTATTAGGTAGATTTACTCCTGGTTTAAATATAACACAAGTAAGAGTAGATAATGCATTACCACATGAATTAAAACATAAAGAACATTTTACAAAAAAATGGAGAGCACAATTTCCAGAAAAATACAAAGAAGCAATTTCTCAAAATTTTGATGAAACTAATATTAGAGATAATTATACTAAATACAGATTAGATCCAGTAGAACAAGAAGCTTGGTTATCAAGAGATTTAAAAAAATTAATGGTAGATAAAGGATTTATAAAAAGTCCATTTGAACAAATAGACGAAACTACACTTGATAAATTTATAAAAACTGATGATTATATATTTACACCTGAACTTATTAAAAGATTAAATAAACCAAACTTTTTAAAATGGTTAAATGAAGCATTACCAGCAACAACTGGAGTTGCAACTGCTGGTACAATTGGTTCTCAGTTAATGTCACAAGAAGAATCTGCACCTGAACAAAAAGCTATGGGAGGAAAAATAACTAATACGAAAAAGAAACTTCCTAAATATCAAACAGGTGGACCAATAGAACCAACAAATACTACATCATTAGACTTTTTAAAACAAATGACAAACAGTCCTTTGTTTAATGAAAGGTATGCTATGATGACAAATAAACCTATAACAAATATATCTACTGAAGCTGATGATTACAGACAGTTTATAAATAATAATTTAAATACTGTTAAGATTGGTGATTATGAAAATTCTGACAAAGGAGCTTGGGAAGGTGTTTATTATCCTCAATTTTCTGAGGATGAAAAAAATAAAATGAATGCTCAACTACAAGAATTGGAAAAAAGTAAAGAAAAATTTATAGAAAATTATGGTTATACTACTATAATGGATAATCCAAATCTTACAGAAAGTCTTTTAAATTATGCTAAAAATATAAGGTCTTATAAGAGTAAAGTAAATAATCCTCATACTGTATTTATAAATGAAAATCAAGATTTACCAGCTACAGAATTACATGAACTTTCTCATGCTTCTACATTAGGTCGTAGAGGTTTAAAGTATTTTAATAATCCATTTACAATAGATGAAGCTAATTTACCAGAAGATTTTAAAGAAGTTTATAATGACAAAGAATATTATGAAAGACCTACTGAAGTAAAAGCAAGAGTAGATGCTGTTAGAAAGTGGATGTTAGATAATAACATGTATGACCCAGTTAATGAAAGATTTGAAAAGAAACATTATGATGAATTAAAAAAGAATTTAGAACTTACTCCTTTAAAAGGTATGAGTAAAGAAAATTCATTAAAGTCACAAATACAAGATTTAATGATTCCTTTTAAAGAAGAAGATGTAATTAAAATGTTTAATTCTTTTGTAAGTAATCAAAATAATACTCCTATATCTACTGCTGCTAATGGTGGTATAATAACTAATACTATGAAAAAGAAAAAATCGGTATTACAAAATAATAATTTTACAACAAGTGGAGATGAGTATGGAACAGGTGGTATGATTAAAAGAGCAGATGGTTCTTATTCTAAAAGAGGATTGTGGGATAATATTAGAGCTAATAAAGGTTCTAGTAAAAAGCCTACTAAAAAAATGTTAGAGCAAGAAAGAAAGATTAGAGCACAAATGGATAATGGTGGAACTGTATATCCATATCAAGAAAGATTAAATCAAAGTTTAAGACAACCAGGATTTAATCCTAATATAAGAGGAATGTCATCTGGTTTAAGTAATGTTGGACTAGGGTATAAAGTAGGTCCATTTAATCAAATGACAAGTATAACTAGTGATAGAAAATTAGCTCCTCTTAAAGATTTTACATTTGCTAGTGATAATCCTAATTCACAATTAAACTTTAATGCAAGGTTAGGATATAGAGATAGATTTGGATTTAAAGGTAGTGCTGATTATACAAACTCTACAGCTGAAAATAATCCTAATGCTAAATTTAATTTAGGATTTGATAAGTATGGATTTACTGGAGATTACAATTATAACTTTAATAAAGAAAATCCTAACTTTGATTTTGGTGGAGGATATAAGGGTAATGGATTTGATGCAAACTTTAAAGCAACAAAAAATAAAGATGTTCCATATAATTATGAAGCTGGTTTAAATTATGATAGAGATGGAGTTACTGGTAACTTTGGATTTACTGGTAATCAAAATGATTATGATATTACAGCAGGTTTTAATGTGGGTGGCATAGGTACTAACTTTAATTATAAAGGTGGTAAAAAAGATGACTTTAAATCTATTCTTACAAAAGGTAAAAATAATAATCTTAAATCTAATAATGCTAAAAACAAATCTAATTTTAATTTAGGATTATTAGATTATGATAGAAATGGTCTTACTGCTAACTATGCAATATCAAGAGATAATCAAGACCCACTTATACATGATGCTAAAATAGGTTATTCTAAAAATGGGTTTACTGGTAATCTTGGATTTACTGGAAATAAACTTGACCCTAATTATAATTTTAATCTTAACTTTGTTCCTGAAAAACAAGGGTTCACTACTAATGCAGCTGTTGATTATAAAAATAAAAACTTTGATGTTAGAACAGGACTTGGATATAAAGGTAAAAAATTTGCAACTAATGTAAATTACAAAACAAATTTAGACCTTGAAGAAGAAACTGGAAACAGAAGTTTAGATGCTAAAGTTGGATATAGAGGTAAAAACTTTAATGCAGATGCTAATTATGAAAGACAATTTGCTACAGAAGAAAATCCTGCTACTAATAAATTAGGTGTTAATGTTGGATATAATAGAAATGGTTTTGGAGTTAAAGCTGGAGTTGATTATAAAACTTTAAGTGAAGCTCAAAAAGAAAAAGATAAAGCATCCCCATTTGAAGTTAAAGCAGGAGTAACATATACTCCTAAAGGTAAAGCAAAACAAAAAACTACACCTTGGAAATTACCAAAAGAAATGATTAAAAAGAATGAAAGTATAAAGTTGATAGATGAAAATCAACCAACAAAAGGACAAAAAATGATTAATGCTTTAAAGGAAAGTCTTTCGCCAAGTGAGTATTATGCTCAATCACTTAATTTGAGTAAAAGAGCTTATGGTGGTACAATAACTGATGATATGAATAACAAACTTCCTAAAATGTGGGCAGGTGGATTAACACCTATGCTTTTTGATGTAGGTGCTAATGCTTTAGTAAACCTTACAACTAAAGCTGTAACTGATATGGTTAAAGCTATTAGAGAACCTGAACAAGAAATGAGGCCTACAAAACCTAATACAGGTTTTACTATGGCTTATGGTGGCATGATTGACCCATCAATGTACATGCAACAAATGATGTATGGTTCTTATGCACAAGGTGGACAAGTACCTCAAAACATTCCTGTTGAAGTAGAGGGAGGAGAAGCTTATGAACTACCTAATGGTGAAATGGGAGAGTTTGAAGGACCATCACATGATAATGGTGGAATACCAGTAGCACTTCCTGAACAAACTAAGGTTTATTCTAAACAATTAAAAGTCAATGGTAAAACTATGGCAGATAGAAAAACTAAAAGAGAAGCTAATGTTGCTAAGTTAGAAAAGATACTTAGTAAAAATCCTTCTGATAAGTTTATAAAAGAAGCACTTAAAAGACAACAGGAAACTGCTGCTTTAGAAGAGCAGAGTGATATGGCTATGCAAGAACAAGCTAATCAGAAACAACAAATGCAACAACAAGCTCAACAGGGTATGATGCAAGAACAAGCAATGGCTGGTTTAATGCAAGACCCTGCTATGATGCAACAAATGGGAATGATGATGTATGGTGGTAAACTTGTTAATGGTACTCCTCCTTATGGGTTATTAAATTATATATCCCCTACACTTGCTAATGCAGTTAATAAGCAACAATATAATAAACTAATTCCTACTGAAAATCTATATGGAAAAGATTTTCAAGTTATGGAAGATTTAGAATATGATGAACAAGGAAATCCAATGACAGTAGTTTATGATGATAATATGTCTAAAACAAAATCTGTAAATACTTTAAATTCTAAAACTAAAGTTGCAAATATTACTCCTCCATATTTAACAGAAGAACAACTTAATCAATTTACAAATTTTAATACTAATCCATTAGACCTTAGAAAAAATGTAGGTGTTGATGTAACTAAACCAGAACCTCCAGGTGTAAATCCTTATGATGTAATGAGTAATATAATGGGAAATACATTTGAAAATATTGCTCTTTCAAAAGACCCATACATTAATACTAAAGGTGGAATGATTCCTAATCCACTTTACAATGAAGTGATTGGTAATAAAATGTTACCTGAAGAAGACCCTAAGAAACCTAATAAGTTTATGAACTTTTTAAATAAAGCAGTAGACCAAACAGGTGATTTCTTTAGTGGGTTGTTTGATAAAGATGGTAAACCTAAAAAAGAAAAAGGTACTAAGTCAGATGAAGGTTTAGATTATACTCGTGGTGATTTAATGGGTATGGCAGGTACATTGTTTGGTGGACTTGCACCTGCTACAACTACTATGTTAAATAGAATGATGACTCCTAAGAATCAAAACTTCTTTAGAGAATTTGGTGCTGAAGGATTAAGAGCTATGCAAGAAGCACAAGCACTCTCTGGTATTAATAGAGATAAACAATTAGCTGATATTAAATTAGGAGAAGAAGCATCAAGACAAAGAGGTAGAAATTCTGCAAGAGGTGTTAATACTTTAAGAGCAATGGATATTGCTGCTGATATGGGAGCTAACCAAGCACAGAACCAAGCTTACAATGCTTATGCTCAACAGATGATGCAGTTGTTAGGTCAAAAAGCACAAATGGAAAATCAACAAGACCAAGCAGTAATGACAGGTGAATACCAAAGAGATTTAGCTGATAGACAAGATGTTGATAACTTCTACAGTAACCTTAGTGAAAACTTTGCATCTCAATCTGAACTAATGCAGAAACAAGGTAGAGATATGAATCAAGCACAATACAATAAGATGATATTAGAAATGTCACCAATGTTTTCTAAGTATGGTATTGGTGTAGAAATGAGAAAGGGTAAATATGTAATGACACATAATGGTGAAGATATTGACCAAACAACAGCCAGGTTAATAGTAGAAAAAGGAATAGAAGCAGAAAAGAAAGCTGCACTTGAAAAAGCAAGTACTACAACTGCACCTGTTATTCCTAATACTCCTGTTAATCCTACTACTTCTAATGTTCCTGTTGCACCAGTTAAAACTTCTAATATGATTCCTGCAATTAATCCTTTAGGGTTAGGAAATACTCCTTACTTTAATCCTATATTTAAAGATATAAATATACCTACTGTAACTGATAAGTCATTTATTAAAGCTGCAACTAAAAGAAGATAATAATTATGGGAAGATTTTATAAAACAGCTAAACCTGAAATAATGGATTTCATGTTTAAGGTACCTGAGCAAGCAATTATGACTGCTATTAAAGGTGCTGATGCTCAAATTGAAGGACAAGAAGCTTACTTAACTGATTTACAAAAACAGTTAAAAACTGCTGCATTAGAAGAAGATGAAGCAAAAAGAAAAGCAAGAGTAACAGAACTTGAAGGAAAGATTAGAGAACACTCTTTAAAGATTTTTGAAAATCCTTTACTTGCAATTAAAGAACAAAAAGGTATTAGAGATTTAGGTCAAGAGATTTATAAAGATTTAACTGAAGGAGAACTCTATGCATATAATACTAATTATAGTACAAGAAAAGCTTATGAAGAAAAAGTAACTAAGGAAGCTACAGATAAAGATGGTAGGTTAAATGTACAACAAGTTAAAGATGCAATGGGTGCTTATGATGCAAGATATGCTATGAATAAAGGTGCACAGTTTAATAAAGAAACAGGTAAGTTTAATCCTTATGGTACTGAATTATTATATGATTATGTTGACCCATCTGTATATGCTAAAGAAACAGCTAATGGTTGGGAATCAACAAAAACAAAAGATTGGTATTCTACACCAAAAGGAAATTATTGGTATAAAATAACTAAAGAAACAGATGTATTAGAGTTAGATGATTTAACTATGGGTATTTTAAATACTATGGAAAATGATGAAAATGTAATTAAACCCATTATACAAAACTTACAACACAAAGCAACTGTTGCTGCTACTGCAAGAGCTGAAGAAACTGGTGAAAATTTTGATAAGTTATATAATGAAGCATTTAATAAATTATATACAAATGAATTTGGAGAAATAGACCCAGCTACAAAACAACTTAAATTAGAACAAGTATTAGATGAAAAAGGTCAACCTGTAATAAATGAGCAAACAAAAAAACCTGTAATGAGGTTTGTAAATCCTGGCAAATTGTATAGAATAGCTCAAGCTGCTGCTGATAAAAAAGATAAGAATGATATAACTACAGGAAATGAAATGACTGGTGCTGACCCATTTGCTATAAAAGCACAAGAATTAGCTAATGCAAAAGCATTAGAAGATTATAAAAACCCAATTGTTTGGGATAAAACAACTGGGGAATTTATTGAAACCATGTTTGAAGGTAATACTGTAGAAGAAGCAGAAAGTAAACTTGATGAGCAACGTAATGCATTAGAAACTTCATCTTTAGATTATAAAAATAAATTACTTGCAGTTTTAGGTAAAGGTAAATCTGAAACAGAATTAAAGAAAATTAGAGTTGAATTAAATAAATATTTTGAAAGACCAACTCTTCTTGGTCAAAAAATAGGTGACCCAGACTTTAATGGTTTAGCAAAATTTATGGCTAGTCAAGGATTTAATGGTGACCCTAATTTGACATCTGTAGATGATTTTAAACGAGAGTGGGAATCTACTAATACAAATTTAAGAAATAAACAAAATGCTTTAAACTTAATGAGAGAGCAAGCTAAAGATAATTTAAATTATTATGACATACAACAACAAACTGCTATTGATAATGATTTAACAAAATTAATAGCAGAAAAACAAAGATTAGAAACTAACTACTATGACCCTGTAACTAAACAACCTCGTCTTGGAATGATAGATAGTCCTACTGGAAAAAAATTATTTGAAGTAACTGATAAAATAAAAAAATTACAAAAAGATAAAGATGCAATTATAAATAAATATGTTAATTTAAATGTTGATGACCCAAATAATGTTAATAAAATATCATTTGGAACTTATCAAACTGCTGGAGAAAAATTAAAAGATTTTGGAGCAAGCAATGAAGATGCAATAGCAGTACAAAAAGCATTAGGAGATTTAGGTAAAGAAAGTATATTTTCTTTATTTGGTGGTTCAACTGCTACTGGAACTTTTGTAAGAAATAGTAAGGGTACAGGAATGGTTGGACTTAAAGGAACTACACTTGGTAGCTATTTTACAGAAACAGATAAATATGATTATGACTATAATTCAGTAACTAATCAATTTGAAGTTAAAACTAAAGCTGATGGTAAAGTAGTATTTAACGGTAATGTAGGAAATTATAGATTAGCTTTAGAAAATCTTGATAAAGTAGGTAAAAATGCTGTTGCAGTTACAATTAATGGTAGTCAAATAAACCCGTTAACAGGAAAGAGAGAATCTGTAAGTTTTGATTTGTATACAAATCAATTAAAAAGTAGTACAGTATCATCGACATTAAAAAAAGTTGAACCTCAAACAGAAATGATGGCTTTTACACAAGAAGCTACAAGAAAAGCAAGTTCAGTTAAAAGTCCAAAATTTGAATATCAATATAATAAATTTATTTCTTATTATCCTAATGCAAATAATAATAAAGGTATATACGTATTTTATGATGATAATAAAAACGAAATAGGAAAATTTGAAACTGCAAATGAAGCACTTGGGTTATTTGAAACATTATATAAAAAGTAAATATATATTTAATTATGGCAAATGAAGATGATAAAGTTGTAAATCAAAATACTAAACCTGTAAATGTTACTCCTGTTAATCAACCAAAAACAGCAACAATTAATGGAGAAGTAATTGATGTTCAAGCTGCAATAAATAAATATTCAAAGAGTCCTGACATTAGTTCTGCTATTTCAACTCCTAAAGTTTTAGTTGGAAGTTCTTGGTCACAACAAGCACTTGAAGAACAATTTGAAAAAACTTATGAAAATTTAAGAAAAGAATCAATAGAAAATGAATATGATGGATTAGGAAATACTTTGTATAAAATGACAGGTTCATTTCTTACACATACTGCTGCTGCATTAGAAGAATATTTAGGAACATTAATGGACCCTGCTGATTGGAGAATACCAAGTTTAAGTGGTGAATATTCAGATGTTGACTATAGAGGCCTTGATGCTAATCGTGATATACAAGGAAACATGTGGAATACAATGCAAGTTAAAAAAGATGCAGAAGATTGGAATAAAACAGCAGATTGGTTAAATAGTCCTTTTAAGTTTTTAGATAATCATACTATATTTGGAGATGGTGAACACATGTTTGGTAACTGGCTTACAAGAAGAGCTTCTGAAATAAGAGAGTTAGATAGAGTATATCATACTGTTAAAACTAAATCAAATTTAATAAATACAGTTGCTAATTATGCTCCTCAAATAGCTGGTAGTATTGTAGGAAATATAATAGGTCCTGGTTCTGCATTTAAAGTTTCACAATCAATATCAGCTTTTCGTGGTGGATTAAAAGGATTAACTGCTGCTCAACAAGCTGTAAGAGCTACAGCATTTGCAAATAGTAATTTAGGTGGAACAAAAAAAGCATTAGATGTAATAGGTGGAGCATTTTTAATGACTCAAACTACAGGGTTTTCTATTGCACAAGGAGTGTATAATGAAACATATCAAAAGAAACTTTTTGATTTATCTCCTCAGTTAGAAACTGCAATGAATGCAACTTATGAAAAAGCAATTCAAGATGCACTTAAAAATGGTGAAAGTGATGAAGATGCAATAGCAATGGGATTAAAAGCAAAAAAAGAATATCTTCAAAAATTTGCTGATGAAAATCCTGACTTACATCAATCTGCAACTAAAAGTGCAAGTAAAGGTGCTGAAGTAAGTATTCAAGCAATGGCCCCTGCATTCCTTTTAAACCTTTCAATGTCATCTGCATTTACAAGAGTTTTTAGTGGACTTCCAAGAACTTCAAGAAATATAATTTCTAAATCTCCATATAGTGTTAAAGGCACATTAGTTGAAGGTGGTCAAGAATTTGTAGAAGAATGGGGAGTTGAAAATATAGCTGAGGATATGGGTATGGCTGCTGGTGAGGGTAGAGAATATACTGTATCTGATGCATGGAAAAAATTATCTTCTTGGGATAGTATTGTAGGGGGATTAATAGGATTTGGAGTTGGTGGAGGAATGAAAATAGGAATAGAAGCTTTTGGTGCTAAAGACCATAAAGAAGCTTATAATAAACAACAAGAAGTAATTAAAAAACAAAATGAAATAGGTGCATCTGTTGGGATGCCTGATATAGTAGAACAACTTACTGCTCCTGTAAGAAGTGCACAAGAGTTAAATAAAATTTTAGGAGAAATAAATGCACTTGAATCTCAAGGTAAAACTGAAGAAGCTAAACAAAAAAGTAAACAAATACTTGCAGTTCAAGCTTATGATGCTTATCAATCAGGCACTACTCAAAATCTTATTCAAAATTGGCAAAAAATAGCTGATGATACAACATTAAAACCTGAAGTAAGACAAGCTGCAGCAGTAGCAGTACAAGAAATTATTGCTATGGAAAATGATTTTAATGATTCATTAAAATATGAGAATGGTAGAAGTGTATTTAAAAATAGAGCTAATCAAAAACAAGATGCTAAGTTAGCACAAGAAATAAAAAATAAGATTGCTGAAAAAAGAAATGAAGCTCAATTAGAAGTTGCACTTTTAAGACAAGCAGGTAAACTTGATTTAGGTTATGACTACACAGTAGGTGTAGGAGAACCTACTGTAAATGAAGAAACAGGTGAGTTAGTATTTCCAAGTGAAAAAACTGAAAGAGGTGAACTTGAATTAGAACTTACAAATAAAGGATATGTAAGTGCTACTCCTGGTAGAAATGCAGATAAACAAATACAGCAAATTAAAGAAAGTGTAAAACCTTATCAAGAACTTTTAGACTTACAAGAAGAACTTGAAGCAACAGAAATAAGAATAGCACAGCATAATGAAACTTATGCTAAGATGACTGACAAAGGTTTACAGAAAAACTTGAAGTATCAAAATATGGTACTTCAAGAATATGAATCTATGAAAGGTAACTTAGAAGAATTATTAGGTACTGATAAGTATATGCAGGAAATAGATTCAAAAATTCTTAATCATTATAAAAATAAAATGACTAAGGATTCTTTTGAAAATTTTAGAAAGCAATTTTTTGTAAATAAAAACAATAAAGAAAAAGTTACAAAAGAGTTAGCAGAAAAAGCACAATTAGAAGAAGGATTAAAGAGTAATAAAGATATAGAGGAAGAAACTAAAAAAGCAGATGAAAATTCTGTAAAAGAAATACCCTTTACTAATCTCCCTAAAGAAACTAAGATAGAATTAGTTGCAAGAAAACTTGCACAGAATAAACCTTTAACTGCTGATGAAGAAAGATTTAAAAACTCTAACTCTATTAAGGTAGAAAATAAAAGAGCTGATTATGAAAAACAACAAGCAAGTGGTGAACCTATTACAGAGGATATTCAAGAACAAGTAGTTGGTGAAGAAGGAACTGTAACTGATGAAAAGTCTAAGATTGCAAATAACATTAGTGGTATACTTAATGAGGAATCTGAAATAACTCCTGAAGTAAAAACTGAATCTGATATTGATACAGTTCTTAAAAATAATAATCTTAAAATTAGTGATGATAAAAAAGCATTATTAGAAAAGGAACTTGCTAAAGAAAACCCTAATCAAAATCTTGTAGCAGGATTACTTGGTAATGTTAAAAAGTCAATAGCTCAACAAATAATAAATGAATATAAATTAAATCAACAATCTGTTGATAATAATACTGATGTTGAGTTAATTAACTTTGTTAATGATATCAAACAACAAATAGAAAATTCTGGTAATGACCAATTAACTATAGACCTTGAAGTTGATGAACAGAGTGATGAGTTAAATGAAGAAGGTAAAAAACAATTAGAGTTAATTCAAAGACTACAAGCTAATAATAATTCAGGATTAGATATTACTAAAAATAAAACTATACCAAATAGATATAAGTTTCAAATACCTGTAAGTAATGACCCTAAAGAAAGTAGTGATGCTGCAGTAGAAAAAGAATCAATTAGTTATGACCCTAAAGAAGTAAATAGCAAATTAAGTCCTGAAGCAAGAGCTAGAATTAAACAAGAAGTAGGTGATTACTTAGTAGCACTTGAAGATGAACTTGGTTCTGAACCATCATTTGAAAAGTTTATCAGAGATTATATTGTTAATTCTAACAAAGACCAAGTAAGAGGATTATTCAACACATTGATTCTTGGTTGGGAATTAAATGGAATGCCTATTGATAATTATCAAGCTGTATTTGATAAGGTATTCAGAAGTAGAAAAGAGATGGCAAGTTCTTTATTGCAGTTTGCTGAAGAACAAAACCTGATGGAACAACAGGCTCAAAAACAAGCTGATAATTTAAACAAAGAAATTAACAGTTCTAAAACTCCTGTTGAAACTGCATCAGGTGAAATGGCTACTGAAGTATTTTCACTTGGTGATACTATATTTAGATTTGGTTATAACTCTACTAATAAGGGTGGTAATTTTAAAACTATAGAAAATGAAGATGGAAGTTTATCAACTATACTTGAAGAATATGAAGAAGAAGATGTTGATAACTTTTTGAAATTTAAAAAGTTATTAAGAAGAGATAAGTTTAATCCAGGCACTCAACTTAATGTACAAGTAGCTGCTAATAATGCAGATATTCTTATTAAAGATAGAGATGCTAATGGTAAGGTTAAAGTTACTCCTGATGGTAAAGCTGCATTAATTTCTTTTAAAGATTGGGTAGTTAAGAATGTAAAAGAAAAAGGAAATGATTTTTTAAAATCTCAAGCATACTATGATGCTGTACCTCTTACTATTATTGATAATGAAGGAGATGCAGTTTCCTATATTCATGATGTAAGTAAAATAGAAACCAATGATAAGCTTAATGCAGAAGATAAGAAAAAACAACTTGCAGACCTTAGAGCTTTAAGAAAATATATAATTGATACTAATAAAAAAGGTGGAACTCCTAAGATTGAAATAACAGCTAAGACAGGAGGGATGATTGAAAAATTCCCTAACAATGAAAAGAAAAGAATTAGAAGTATAAATAAGAATGCTGTTCTTGCTAGAGCAATTGTAAGTAATAAACAAATTACTCATATGTATGTGAGTAATGGAAATAAATCTTTTATAATTCCATTTGATGAATTTAAAAAACAGTTTAAGATTGACGATAATCAATTTACTCCTGAGTTATTAGAGCAATTAAAATATGGTCATACTATTGATGTAAGACAATGGGATGCAGATAGTCATAAAATATTAACTACTGATTTTCCAAAAGTAAGTGAAGAATTAGTTGACTCATTAATGAACTTGTTTTCAGTAAGTTTAACAGGTGGAGCCAACAAAAATAATTTAATTACTAACCTAAAAAAACTTGGATTTTCAGGTAGTAACATGTTTTTTCAATACACAAATAAATTTGTAAGAACACAAAATCCAACTAGCTTAGCAAATAATAAATCATACATCCACATTAATGATGAAGGTACAAAATTAAGATTTGGAGTTAAGGGTGGAAAGGAATTTACAATTGAGAATGAAAATGATTTAAAAAAATATGAAACTGAACTAAGACAATTTTTATCTGAACAATACTTAAATGTAAAAAATAATTTTAATAATCCTGACATAAACTCTTCTGAGTTTAAAATGGGATTAATAAATGAAGATGGTTCTATTGAAGAGTCATCAAATTATAATTACTTTGAGTACTCAATGAAGGATGCTCAAACAGATATTAGATTAGAAAATGCAGGTACTGCTGATAAACCTCATTTCATTACAAGGTTCCAACCTAATATTGAATTTAAAGCTGTTGCTCCACCTAATAGAAATAGTGCTGAATACAGTAGTCCTAAAACAGAAACTAAAGAAGAGAATAAACAACTCAATAATCTTGTTGCCAGTACATATACAGATGAGCAGTTACAAAAACAAATACCTCTTTTTGAAGAAGCAGGTTGGGAATTTATAGGAAGTACTATAGAAGAAAAAGTAGAAGATGCTAAAAGATTATTATCTGAGAATACTAATGAGTCTACTGAATTTGCTAAACAATTAGATGATAATCTTAAAAAGAAACTTGAACAAAAACCAGTACAAACTCCTACATCTCAAGAATCTAATGTAGAAGCAATAGCTGAATTAAAAAGAAAACAACAAGAAGAAATAGATAAAATTACACCAATTAAAAATGAAAAAATAATAGTTGATACTGGAGATAATTTATTAGTAGAATTACAAGTAATAACTTTTAAAGATGGTAGTATACAAATAGCTACAAAAGATACCAAAGCTAAAAGATATAATAATTTATCAAATGAATCAATTCAAGATTATTTAAAATTTGATTTTGAATTAGATGCAAAAGGTATTATAAAAACAGAACTTGTAAAAGATGATTATACTGATAAAGAATCTCAAAAAATAAAAGAAGCAAAAGAAAAAACAATCAATGAAAGATATGATGCACAAATTGCAGCATTAGAAAGTCAACAAAAAACTGAAGAAACACAAACACCTTTAGAAGGATTTGAAGAATTTTTTAATATATTTGCAGAGTCTTCAAATGTAGATGAAGCTATTCAGAAACTTATAGACAACAAAACAATTACTAAAGATTGTAAATAAACATCAACATGATTTGTACTATCACCTATAATGGTAAAGCTTATACCGAACAAGAATTTAAAAGATTAGTAGAAGCATCATTTAGTAATTATAAAGCAACTCAAAGTAGTCAAGATGCAGTAGAAGCTTATAATACTGTAATGAAACAAGCTGATGCACTACTAGGATTCTTAAACCAGTATGGTGTTAAGTTAGATGATGACACATCATTTGAGCCTAAAGAAATAAGTGAAGAAGGTAGAAAAGAAATTACCAAAGAGTTAATGAAGATTGATGGTTTAGCTAATAATCATTTTAACTATTTTGTAAATCATGTATTTAATACTGCTGCTAAAGATTTTAATGTTAATGGGAAATCAATAACAAGTGAATCAGAGTTAAAACAGCAAATGAAAGAAGAGCTTATTAAGATGTTTAATACTTATGAAGCTACTCTTGATAATGTTGCAGAAAAATTAAATGCTATTGGTAAACCTGATGATAATGTAGTTCAACTTAATCTTAAGAAAATTCAAGTAGCTAAAGAAAAACTTAAATTAGTTAAAGATAATTTTGATACTATTGCTGAAGTAGGATTAAATAAACTATATAAGTTTGCTAATATTAAAGTTAATACTGTAACTAATGAAGATGGTACTACTACAACAACAGTAGAGGAAGCAGATGATACTGCTAAAATAGCAGACATGGAAGAAGAATCTTCAGAAGATAGTGTAACAGACTTTGAAGAAACAAATAGTGAAAGAGATGAAAATTATTCACAAACTTCTTTAGAAAGAAATCCTAAAAATTCTGTAAGAAAAGAACTTAGACTGTTAATGTCAGGTATTCCTCTTACAGATGACAAAGGTAATAACATGAATACTGTAATGGGTATTCCTGCTTATGTAGATTTTGATACTGTGTTTGATACTGTTATAGCTTTAATGGCTGATAAGTCATTTACTTTTAATGAAGCTGTTGCTTACTTAAAAGATAATGCTGATGTAAGACCTTGGTTAAATGAGTTTGTAAATAGATTAGAAAAAGCTGATGCTCAAGTTAAGAATCAGTTTTTATCTACAATGAGTAATCATGCACTTACTATGCATTATGTACAATATTCATTTGACCAAGATGGTAATCTTACTTTAAAAGTAATGAATACTAATTCTGCAGAACTTAGAAGAAAAACTTTAGCTAATTGGAAAAATGATTTCTTAGGTAGTGACTTAGTAGATGCTGATGTTGAAACAGGACAATACTTTGTAAATAAAAATGAAGCACAAAGATTATTAGAAGAACATCAGTCTTGGTTTAATAATGCACCTAAACCATTAAAATATAGTAAGGCAAGACAACTTGTAGATATTCATAAGACAGCAGCAATTAATAATAGAGATGAAGAATTAAAGGATAAAAAAACAATTGATATACTTGGATTTAAAGCTGATGACTTTAAAGAAGGAGAAGTAAAAAAGTTTAGTATTACAACTAAAATTGATGATAAGTATGACACTAAAGAATTAAGAGTTGAAAAAGTAAATGGTCAATTAAAATACATTGTTGGCAAACCTACAACTCCTGCTATTAGTAGAGCATTACAAGTTAAAAATATTTCAACAGATGGTAAGAATATTCCTATTATGGAATATTCAAACATGTCTGCTGAAGAACAAGCAGAAGCAAGAGAGAAGGTATTAGAGTGGTTAGATGCATTTGGTATTGATATGCATCCTAATGCAATACATAGAATACTTAGTGGTGATTACTATGTAAATAAAGATACTAAACTAACTCCTGATAAGTTTTTTGCAAAAACATCAGGTGAACATCAACCTATTGGTATTCTTGCAGGTTGGTTACAGAAAGCTGTTGATGCTGACAATACAATTATTTCAGCTGACTTTAAAGAAAATCATCCATTTAGAGATAATGCAATTGAAAATGGTTTAGCTAAGTTTCAAGCTAAGTATGTAGAGAATGTATCTACAAGTTCATTTAGGTCAGGTAAAAAATCTATCTATGGATATACTGCATATAAATTTGCTACTGATAGATTTATAGATTTAAAAAATAACAATGGTAATATTAGAGAGCAATTAAATGATATTGCATTTTCTAAAAATGCAGCTTGGTTACAATGGTTAGAAAATCCAGCAGTATCTAATGCATTTAGTATTAGTCATTTAGATTTAAATGCTTTAAAAGAATTAGGTAAAAAAATATTTGGTGATAATGGTATTACCTCATTAGCAGATGCTGACCATGAACTTGTTAAGTGGGGATTGTTCATGGACATGAAACAAGGTGATACAAGTGTAAAGTTTACAATTGATGGAATGGAGTTTCCAATGAGGATAGCATCTATGCTATTCCCAACTATGTCAGATAAGTCAACAATGCTTACAGTTAAAGCACCAATGTTTAAACTTAATGACCAAGACTACTATGAATATAATGTTAAAAATCAAAGGTTTGAAATTAAAGCTGAGGTACTTCAATTAGCATTTAATCAATTAGTGTTACCTGAAATAGAAAGGATTATTGACTTTAAGACAAAGAATCCTGATGGCACTAATGTAAAAGGATATGATAAGGGTGCAAAAATGTTAATGTTTTTACCTGGACTCAATGATTTGCAAGTTAAATATGAAATGAATGATGGTTCATTGTGGGAAGGAAATTTACAAACTCTTTTATCTTCACCTAATTTTAAATTAGAAAATCTTAATGATGAACTTAAAGCTCAAATTTATCCTGAAATAAATAATCTTATTAGCACTCTTGTACAACAAAAAATAAAAGTATGGGAGGATAATGAGTTAATTACTAAGAATGAAGATGGTTCAACTAAGTTTAAGTTTGTTGATGCAAAGTATTTAAAAGATACTGAAAAGTATGGTAAGTTACCTGATGATACAAAAACAAGTGTAATAGCATTTGATTATGTTATTAATCAAATGATTGGTAATGCAAATACTTACATGACAGTTATTGGTGACCCAGCTGTTTATTATAAATCAAGTTCTAAATCTTTTATTGAACAATCAGAAGATACTTTTATCAATGTTGGTAAAAGGTTAGCAGCTATGATTGCTCCTGGTGTTAAATTAGCTGATTCTAAAAATGAAACTTATCATCAAATCTTTTTAGCAGATAGAGTTTCTGTTTCTCAAAATATTGGATTCCTTACTAAAGTATTAGATAATAAAAAATTTGATGTTGAAGAGTATAATAAGATAATGCAAATAGGAGATGAAGGGGAAAGAGAAAAAGAACTTAACAAAGCATATCCTAATTCAGCAGGTTACTTTAGTATAGAATCTACTGATGCTCAAGAGTATACAACATGGCAAGAACATCTCCATGTATTAAGACAAATGGGTAAAACATCTGATAGTGTACTTTCACTTACAGATAAAGACTTAGATATAGCTGAAGAGTTATTTACTAATAATACTTCTGTAGAAGATATGACTGATGCACAAAAAGAAATTCTTTCTAAAGTGCTTCAACCAATTAAGCCAGTATATACAGGTCAGACATTTGATAAAGAACAAGGGTTAATGAGAATGATGTACATTAAGAGTTCATCATTTCCTTTAATTCCACAGATGACAGCAGGTACTGAATTAGATAAACTTAGAATAGCATTACAAGATTTTCAAAAAAGAGGATTAAAAGTAAGAGCATCTTATCAAACTGCTAATAAAGTAGGAGCACTTAAAAGTCCATTAAAAATATTTGATGAAAATGGTAAGATAAAAAACATAAGTCAACAAGACCTTGAAAATGCATCATTAGTTTTAAACAGAAAAGATTTTAAGATACAACAAGATGTACCATTTAAATCAGGCAAAAGAAGTGAAGACACAACTACTTTAGGTTCTCAGCTTACTAAAGTTTTATTTGGTAATGGGATGATGGATGAGTCTGGATTTATGATGGATGGCACATCTTACTCGGGTAAAAAACTTCAAGAGATATATAATCAAACCTTTACTGAACTTTATAACTTAAGGAAACAAAGATTTTATAATGAGTTAGGTATTGATGAAGCTACTAATAAACCTACTAATGTAAAAGAAACAGCACTTAAACTTCAAAAGCTTTTAAAAGAAGAAGCTTTTGATAGAGGTTGGTCTAAACAAGATATAGATGGATTAGAAATAGAATTTATTTATGATAATGATGGAACAATAACAGATTACAAGTTTAAACTTCCATTATGGATGAGTGCTAATTCAAATAGAATTGAAGCACTACTCAATGCTATTATAGATAATAGACTTGTTAAAATGAAATTTCCTGGTAATGCTTATGTAGCAGGTTCTGAAGAAGGATTTAAAATTCAAAAAGATTTTAAAGGTATAGACAAAAGTCAAATAGTTTGGTTAAATAATAAATTTAATGGAGAGCTACAAGCAGCTGATTATGATGAAAAAAATAATCTTAAATCTGCTCAAATATTAGTTGCATCTAAGTTTAGAGATAATGATGGTAATCTTATTGACTTATTAGAGAGAGATGGAGAAAATTATAAGTATGTAATTAAGACTGACAAAGGATTTCAATTAAATGAAAAAATGTTTGATAAGGAACTATTAGACATGATTACATTTAGGATTCCTACCTCAGGTCACATGTCAGGTTCTAAGGTTACTATTGCAGGATTTCTTCCATCTCAAAATGGTGACTTAATAATTACTCCTAAGAACTTTACTAAACAAATGGGTCAAGACTTTGACGTTGATAAACTAAGTAGTTATCAACTATGGCATACCCAAGATGAAGATGGTAAGTTTAGACCAGTCAAAGCAGGAGATAAAGTAAAGAATGTTAAAGAAAAACTACTTCAAAACAAACTTGTCAATATACACTTAGCTGTATTTGGCAACAGTAAACCTTCTGTACAAAAGAAAATTAATGCTATATTATCAATTGATTATGCTAAAGAACAAGCAGAGATGATTGATAAGATTAATCAAAAAGATAATAAGTTTTTTACTCCATTATCTGATGAGTATCAAAAACAAAAAATGGCATTAGGTGCTTCAGGTAAAATAGGTACAGGTGCATATTCATTAGATGTTACTTCTCATTCATTATTTGAACAAGCTAAAGCAAATGGTAATCAATTACAATTGTTGAATGATGGTCTTCCATTTAAAATGTCATTTGGTTCTATTGATTCTAATGGTAAACTTGGAGAAGCTGATACTAAAGTAGTATCTAAAAAAGATTACTTTATTGCAAGAATGAGTAGTTTAGAAGGGAATGATACTGTATTAGATAATCTTACTGAATTACTTAAAAGTGATGAAGAAACAGGGTTAGTTGTACTTGAAGGTCAAACAGAAAACTATCCTGAACTAAGACAAATACTTGATGACTATAATAAACTTCAAAGACCTATTGCAAATGTATTATCTGAAAGACAAAACATATCAGTAGATAATGAAAAAGAACAAGTCTTAGGTAAGGTAAATCTTAATTCATACACAATGGATGTAGATAAAGTATTGTGTATGTTAGGATTTGATAAAGGAGAGGATGGTAATTCTCTTTCATTCTTATTTTTATCTCAACCTATTATTAAAGATTATGTAGCTGAAATGAGTAAAGCTACCTCTAATATAAAAGGTTACAGTCCAAATGCAGAAGCTGAGGTTATTAAAAAATTAAAAGAGAAATACTTTGATAGTGTTGCAATTTCATCAATGGATGAAATGTCTGTATATCATTTTGATAATGAAGTTAGTAATGTATTGACTTCTGAAAAAATGTATGATGAATTAACTAAAAACAAAACAGGAGATAGACTTAATAACTATTTACAACTTGCAGCATTAAATAGATTTTTAATGCTTAAAGGATATGGTTTAGCACTTAGAAATATACAAAGTACAATCAACACAGATTCAAAAGGATTAGGTAAATCTATTCCTGAAATTGGAGAAAGGATAAAAAATGTAACAGCTTTAAGTAATACAACAATTAAAAATTCTGAAAAACTTATAGGTGATTATTTACCTATTACTATTTATACTAATATAGAACAAAAGAAAAAAGAAGGTTACATTCATGTTACAGAAGACTTAATGATTAAACCTACAACTTCTGTTGGTGCTGTATCTTTAAATGCATTACTTACTGCTAATAATTTATGGGAAAAACATTTTCCATATAATACTCCTACAATGAGTAGAGCAATAGATGAAGTAATGAGTTTAATAAGTAAAAGTGAAGCAAGTGAAGCTAAGAAAGCTGAAAAGCAACACATGATTATTAAAGAAGTTAAAAAATATCTTAATTCAGTAGCAGCACAAAGAACTCTTATTAAATCAGGTACAGCAACTGATGAAAGATATAGGTTAATGTTAGATGATAAAAAAACTGGTAAAGTATCTTTAGCTAAATATTTAGCTAGCATTGTAAGTATGCATCCTCAACTTAAAGATAATAAACTCATACAGAGGTTTAACTATGATATTGATTATACAGGTAAGCCATCTATGATACTTTATGAGAATACTGCTGGGTCTAATTTTGATGAAGATGGATTAAATAATGCATTGTTAGAACTATTAGGTACTGACCTTACACTTCCTGCATTTAATGGAGAAATATATAGTGCTAAAAAACTTGCACAAGACCTTATTAATTATGCATTGTTAGAGGGTGGTGTACAAGAAGCTACACAATTTGCTAAGTTTATACCTGTTAGTTACTTAGAACAAATGGGATTCACTAAAGAACTTAACAAAATAAACTATGATACTACAACTGTATTTGGATTTAAAGAGAATGGACCAAGTGATTTTGCAATTCAGTTTGCAAGAAATAATCCTACTTCACTTCCTAAACTTTTAATGGATGAAAAAACTGCAAGTGGTAAATTAAAATCTAATATATCTATAACTGATGCAGGATATAATTCAAAAAATGCTCCTAATTTTATTGCATTTAGAGTAAAAGGTAAAGATTACTTGTGGATAAAAATGGGAAATGAATATAAGCCATTGACAGTAGCAGTTAGTAAAGGTAATCAAGGACAAAAAGTATTTGCTTATGACATAAATCCTAATCAACAACAAAGACAAATAAGTAAAGGTAAAACAAGAGATGTTGCACCACCAATACCTAATGAACCTGTTAATGATAGTGCAGTTTCTGAACTTATAAATTCAGAAAGATTTGGATTAGGTCAAGATAGTTTTACCACTATACTTAATAATGTAATAAATACAAGTGGTCTTCCTAATAACATTACTATTATACTTAAACAACTTATATCTAAAGTTGACCCTAATACTACAATTAAATTAGTTAGTGGATTAAATAGTAATGGTAAGTATAAAGAAGGTGTAATTGAAATCAATAAAGAATATGCTGAAAGTAAAGATACATCAAATGAAATGCTTGCAAGAACTATTCTTAAAGAAACTGTACACTCAGTTACTGATGAACTTATACTTAAACATACTGATGAGAATGGACAACTTACACCTAAAGATGGTGTACCTGGTGCTCAAGCTGCAAGAGATATTATTACTTTGTTTGAAAGAGCAAATACAGCATTAAGTTCAGGTAAGTATGCTGCTAAGTATAAATCAATGCGTGAAAAGTTTGAAAAACTTAAAGCAGGTGAAGATGTAGGATTTGACCCCGAAGAAAAAAGAATACTTTATGGTACTGCTAATATAAAAGAATTTATTGAAATGATGCTTACTCAACCTGAATTTCAACAGGCTATGAGTGAAATTAAAATAGGTTCTTCTAATACTACTCTGATGGATAAGTTGAGAAACTTTATTAAGTCAGTATTGACAGCTATTGGTGTAGAACCAGGTACTCTTACAGATGAAGCTATTAAAAGTATATTCCAACTTATTGAAGAAAGTAAACCTACTCAAACTCAAGCTACCACAAGTAATAAATTTAATAAGAAAAATATATTTACCATAACCCCTATTCAATCTGCTGATAAAAAAGCTATTGTAAAAGCAAGTATTGCTACTCAGTTTATAGGATTTGGTGAAGGAATTACAAATAGTTCTACTCAATTATATAGACAACAAGCAGGGCAGTATGCTAATACAGGTAATTATTTTTCTAATGATGTAATATTTGTATCTATAGGTGGTAAACGAGGTAATGAAGAAGTTAGAAAAGAACAACAAGATAAAACTATTAAGGAAGCTATAAAAGCTATTGAAGCAGGTGCAACTATACTTACTGATAATAAATCTTATATTGAAAGTTCTGATTATAATGAAGGTGAAAAAAGACTTTATAAAAATTTAGAAGCTAAAGGTTATAACTATTCTGAAATAACAGTTGATGGTCAAGTTATTGGTACTTGGAGTAAACCTGAAGTTAAACCTACTACAACTACTCAACCTAGTACTGAAGTTGTAGCTCCAGGAATAGAAATAAAAAGAAATGCATTAAATGAACAAGAACAATTAGAACTATTTAATATCTTAATGCCTTATCTTCAATCTCAAGCAGCTAAAACTAATAAAGGTTCATCAGCTAATTTAATGATTGGACTAAATCTTAGATGGGATTATAAATCTAATAATCCTAATCAAGAAGCTGTTAATATTGATAAAACTATTAACAATTCTGAAAATCAAAGAAACAAATATGGGTACTATGAATTATCTGTTAATGGACAACCATTAGGACCAATAGACCAAAGAATAAAAGATTTAATTAGTAAAGCTACAGGTATTGATGCAACTAATTATGATGGTGCTATCATTAATTTATATGATGAT